>Ga0129315_1000243_pt1 | contig 55652 bp, 46 predicted proteins | sample Cm827metagenome_FD_94432 | JGI IMG/M metagenome (GOLD analysis project Ga0129315, IMG submission 94432) | Eastern black-and-white colobus group fecal microbial communities from Wisconsin, USA - Cm827 metagenome | ecosystem: Host-associated > Mammals > Digestive system > Large intestine > Fecal... | reverse complement strand
TTTTTTAGCCTTTAATTAGGCTTGTTTGCCATGCTCATTTTTATTTAATTGTCTTTTTTGTTATCTTTTCACTTTTTTTGCGAATTTTTTGATTTTCGCCCTTGTATTCATATAGTTAGTCTTTAGTTATTTTATATAAGTATAACAGAAAAAAGTCTATTGTCGACTTTACAAAATAAATTTTATGAAGTAATATTAGTTAGATAAATCTTTATAGATGGAGGTAAAAATGAAACATTTAATTGAGCCATTAGATTTTACAATAGAAGAATATGAAAAATTATTTAGTCTGGTTGATGATATTATTACAAATCCATTAGAATATTCTCATGTTTGTGATAATAAATTATTGGCCAGTCTTTTTTTTGAGCCGTCAACAAGAACTAGACTTTCCTTTGAAACAGCAATGGAAAGACTTGGTGGAAAGATAATAGGTTTTTCAGATGCAGGGGTAAGCTCATCGACAAAGGGCGAGACACTTGCCGACACTATTAGAGTTATTGAAAATTATGCAGATATATGTGCAATGCGTCATCCTAAAGAAGGAGCAGCACTTCTTGCATCAAAGGTTGTTAAGAAAATGCCTATTATTAACGCAGGAGATGGTGGACACGAGCATCCAACTCAAACACTTGCAGATTTAATAACAATAAGGCATTATAAAGGTGGATTTGACAACTTAACAGTTGGATTTTGCGGAGATTTAAAATTTGGAAGAACTATACATTCACTTGCAAGAGCACTAAATAGATATAGAAATGTTAAATTTGTATTTATTTCACCTGAAGAATTAAAAATGCCAGAAGTTTTCAAAGAATTTATTGATGAAAAAAATTATACTGAAACTGACGACTTAGTAAGTGTAATAGGGGATTTGGATATTCTTTACATGTCACGTGTACAAAAGGAAAGATTTGTTTCTTCAGACGAGTACGAAAGACTTAAAGATTATTTCATATTAAATGCTGAAAAACTTGAAAGTGCAAAAAAAGATATGATAATACTTCATCCACTTCCTAGAGTTAATGAAATTTCTCCAGAAGTCGATGAAGATAAAAGAGCAGTTTATTTTGAACAAACAAAATTTGGAATGTACGGGAGAATGGCACTTATTATGACACTTTTGGAGGCTAACAAATGATAAATGTTTCAAAAATAAAAAAGGGAATAGTTCTAGATCACATAGAAGCTGGCAAGGCCCATATACTTTATAAAGCCCTTAGACTAAATGAAGTTACAGACACAGTTGTAATAATGCAAAATATTTCTTCTACATCTATGGGAAAAAAGGACTTAATTAAAATAGAAACTGACTACGACTTAGACTTTACAGTTCTTGGACTTATTGCACCTTACACTACAGTTAACTTTATAGAAGATGGCGAGAGAGTTAAAAAAATCAGGATGGAGCTTCCTGAGGTTGTAGAAGGCGTGCTTCACTGCAAGAATCCAAGATGTATAACAAATAATGAAAGGGAAATACCTTCCCACAAATTTTACCTTTATAATAAAGATAAGAAAGAATACAAGTGCGAGTATTGTGATAATTTAACTACTTATGGAGAGTGAAATGGCAAAAGTTATTGAAAATATTGATGTATGCAAAGATTATTTTATTATTAGAACAGATTTAGATGTAAAAATTTATCCTGGACAATTTTTCATGCTTAGAGCGTGGAAGAATTACCCAACATTATCTAGACCAATTTCAGTTTACGACAAAACTGATGGAGTGGATTTTCTAATTGAAAGAAGAGGAATAGGAACAGAAATACTTTACAATTTAAAAGAAGGCGACAAAATAAAATTATTTGGTCCCTATGGAAATATGTTCTATCCAAATGTAGATGAACTTGCAATGGTAGGTGGCGGTGTAGGTGTTGCACCTTTTCACTTCTTAATAAAAGAGATAAGAAAATTAAAACCAAATGCAAAATTAAAATTATACATTGGAGAGAGAGAAGAGCTTCAATTAGAAAATGCTTTTAAAGATGTAGAGTGCGACGTAATAATTAAAAAGGGCGGTTTTATAACAGATATAATTGATTATGAAAATGATAAATTAATATACGCCTGTGGCCCAGAGATTATGATGAAAAAAATTGTAGATTATGGAAATCCAAATAAATGTAAAACCTATGTATCCCTTGAAAAGAGAATGGGATGCGGAGTTGGAGCATGTCTATCATGTACATGTGAGACAACAAAAGGCAGAAAGAGATCTTGTAAGGAAGGTCCCATATTTAAAGGAAGTGAATTAATTGGATTCTAGATTAAAAGTAAATTTAGCAGGCATAGAACTTAAAAATCCTATAATAATGGCAAGTGGAACTTATGGATATGGCGAAGAATTTAAAAATTATTATGATCCAAAAATCCTTGGAGGAATTGCTTCTAAAGGGATTACAAGATATGAAAAACCTGGGAACACTGGCATAAGAATTTGGGAGACTCCAAGTGGCATACTTAATTCAATTGGACTTGAAAATCCAGGAGTTGAAGAATTTGTAAAAGAAAAGTTAGAAAAGATGAACACACTTGGCACAAAAATATTTGTAAATCTTGGTGGCAATACTGTTGAAGAATATGTTGAAGCTGTAGAAATATTAAATGACTATGAATTTGATGCAATTGAGCTAAATATATCTTGTCCAAATGTAAAAGAGGGCGGTATGGCTTTTGGAATGGAAAAGGACTCTGCAGCAGCTGTTGTTAAGAAAGTAATGAATGTTACAAATAAAAAAGTTTTTGTGAAACTTTCACCAAATGCAGGAGATATAGTAGGCATTGCAAAAGCAGTTGAAGCTGAGGGAGCAACGGGAATATCTCTTATTAACACAATTCTTGGAATGGCAATAGATGTAGATAGAGAAAGTATTGTATTTGACAATGTCTATGCAGGAATGTCTGGAGCAGCTGTTAAGCCAATTGCACTTAGAATACTTCATCAAGTTGCAAAGGAAGTTAAAATTCCAATTATAGGAATGGGTGGCATAACAAATTATAGAGATGTGCTCGAATTTTTAATGGCTGGAGCAACTGCTGTTGAAATTGGGACATATAATTTTATGAACCCAAATGCGGGAGAAGATATAATAAAAGATTTAGAAAATTATCTAGAAGATAAAAATAAAACTGTAAAGGATTATATAAAAAAATTAGTTTAATTTAAGTAACAATTTTTTAAATAAATTAGAGAAAAAGATCTCATAGTTTTGAGATCTTTTATTTTTTTATCTATTAGAAGATTTTTATTTATTTAATAGACGATTTTTAATGATTTAACATAAAGAACTTCAATGCAATAGAGAAATAAGTTTAAAACTTTACACAATTTTGATATAATGTAGATACTATAATCGCGTTAATTTAAAGGAGGGTAGTTTAAGCGATTTAAATTTTTTATAGGAGATGATTTTATGCAATTAATGGATATTTTAAATAGCAAACTACTTTATGTACTAGTAGCAGCAGGACTTGCATTTATATTTGTAATATGTATTTTTTTCTGTACTAGAGCTATTAGAAGAGCTAAAGAACTTAATATAAGTCAAGAAAAAATAAATTCTGCAATTAGAACTTCTGTAGTATTTTCAATTGTACCATCAATATCAATTATTATAGGACTTATAACACTTGCACCACTTCTAGGTGTGCCATGGCCTTGGTTTAGGCTTTCAGTTGTAGGGTCTCTTCCATATGAACTTTCTGCAGCAGATTTATCAATTAAAGGTGCAGGATACACTGGATTTGAAGACTTTATAGCAAATGGAGATATTTCAGTAATTGGAGCAATTATGTTTGTAATGAGTATTGCTATTATGGCTGGAATGGTTTTCAACATTTTTGCACTTAAAAAAGTTCACACTAGTGTACTTAAAGCTGGAGAAAAAGACACTCCATTTATGGATTTGGCTTTATCAGTACTTGTTATAGGTATGATGTCTGTATTCGTGCCAGTTCAATCAGTTAAGTCAATAATTCATTTACTTACTATTATTGTCAGTGCAATTATAACAGTTGTATGTTCAAAAATAGCTAGTAAATATAAAATATCATGGTTAAATGACTTTACAATGTCTTTCGCACTTATTGGTGGAATGGCAGCGGCAGTTATATTTAATAATATGGGAATAGGGGGTTAATTATGCAAATGTCAACATATATGAGAAATACATACAGATATGGTATTATCGCTACAATTTTAGCTATGGCTCTAATGCTAGGTATACCAGCTGTGATGTGTACAGTCTATGGAATGTGGCCTCCATTCTCTCTAGTAATGAGTGTAGCAGGACCACTTCTTGCACTATATGTACCAGCTGCTCTATCTGAACAACTTTCAATGGTTCCAATAGCAGGTACTTCTTGTTATCTAAATTCTATTCTGGGAAATGTTATGAATATTAAATTTCCATGTTATTTATCAGCAATTGATACAGTTGGAGCAACTCCAGGTACAGAAGAAGCTGACGTAATGGGTATGATAGCTGTTACAATTTCAGGAATGGTTACAATGATTATTGTTGCGCTAGGAATGCTTTTATTAGTACCTTTAAAACCAGTTCTAGAAACAGAAACAGTTAATGTTGCAACATCATATATACTACCAGCACTATATGGAAGTATGGGTATTTCAGCATTTATATCAACTTCTGCAGGTAGCAAATACAATGCTCCTAAGAAGCCACTTATTGCTTTAACAGCACTTGTAATAGTTTATGCATTTAACTTTTTAGTAATGCCTCTTGCAGGAAAAGAAGGTTATGCAATGCTTGCAATGCTTATTGTCACAGTAACAATTTCATATTTTTACTACAAAGCTGGAATAGTTAAACTTACAAAGAAAGAAAAATAAGGTGAATAATGGACAAATTTTTAGAATCAGTAATAGATTATGGAAGTAACTTTACAGATGAAGGTAAACTTGTCGACTATATAGCTATACTAAAAGATGCAGATAAAAATGCACTAGGTGCTTGTATAGTGGATGAAAATGGAGAAGTTCATGAAGCAGGCAAATCTCGTGAAGAGTTTGCAATAATGTCAATTGTAAAAGTTGTACTTTTTGAAATTGTTTTAGAAAATTACGACTTGGAAGAAATTGAAAAATACATGAGACTTGAAGGATCATCTAAACCGTATAATTCTATTTTAGACTTAGAAGCAGAAGGCGGTAAACCAGTAAATCCATTTATAAATGCTGGAGCCATAATGTCTTCTTATTTATTATTTAAAAAATTTGGAGATAAATCCATAGATGTTCTAAAGAAAAGAATTAGAAAACTTATGGATAATGAAGAGTTAGATCATAATCAAACACTTCTTGACACTGTTAAATATGGTGGAGAAAATAATTTGGCTCTTGCTTGGATATTAAAAAAACACGGCTATATTGATAAAGATACTTCAGTAGATGATGTACTTTACATTTACAACTTAGCTTGCTGTATTATGGTTAATACAAAGGATCTTGCAGTATTTGCATCAACTATGTCAAGACATGGCAAGGGACTTAATGGAGAACAAATAATAAAGAAAGAAAATGCAAGAATTTTAAGGACTCTTATGGCAATTTGTGGAACTTATGATTTTGCAGGACAATTTGCAGTTAAAATTGGCATACCTGCTAAAAGTGGAGTTGGCGGTGGAATAATGGCTACAACTAATAAAGATATTGGTGTTTGCGTATTTTGCCCAGGGCTTGATGAGTATGGAAACTCACTAGCAGGTGTGAAGATGCTTGAGAAAATTTCTAGAGAATTAGATCTATATTATTATTAATATAGATCTAGTTGATTAATAAATAAAAGGAGGAAAAAATATGACAGGCGCAGATTTAACGATGCTTTTTCAAAGCACATGTTTTTTATCATTATTTTTGATAATTGGTTTTTTACTTAGAGCGAAAATAAAGGTTTTTCAAGAAACTTTTATTCCCGCAAGTGTAATTGGAGGATTTTTACTATTATTATTAGGACCTATTGGATTTGGTATACTTCCAATACCAGAAGATTGGATTAAGATTTGGTCACTAATTCCTGGAATACTTATAGTTCCAGTAGTTACAGCTACACCACTTGGACTAGACTTAGGTGGTAAAGGTGCATTAAAAAAATTTAAACCAGCTGTACCATTATTTTTTATAATGTTTGCAGCATATTACCTACAAAATGCTATAGGATTTGGTACAAATGTATTATTTAGATCATTAGGTCAAGAATTATACGACACTTTTGGCTGGGAACTTTGTATAGGATACACTGGAGGTCACGGAACTGCAGGTATACTAGGAAATATGCTTAATGAACTAAATATACCATATTGGGAAACAGCTCAAGGAGTTGCAGTAACAATGGCAACATTTGGTTTAGTTGGTGGTATACTTATAGGTATGGTGCTAATTAACTGGGCAGCAAGAAAAGGTGAAACTTCAGTACTAGAAGAACCTGGCGATATCCCAAGAAATGTAAAAGTTGGTTATGAAAGAGATGTAGATAAACAAGGTTCAGTTGGTAGAGAAACAACAAAATCAGCATCTATGGATACAGTAACATTTCACGCTTCTGTAATATTTGTTGGATGTTTAATTGCCTATGGACTTTTAACACTCGCTAAGAGATTTGATATACCTGGATTTAAATCAATTTCTGTGTGGGCATATGGAATTATAGTTATGTTTGCTATTTGGGCACTTATTAGAAAATTAAATCTTGATTTCTTAATAGATTCAAATGTTAAAGGTAAAATTACAGGATCACTTACAGAATTTGCAGTAATAGGTGCAGTTGCATCACTACCACTTCAAACAGTTTTCACATATTTCATTCCAATAATGGTAATGGTAATCTTAGGATATATTGGTACAGTTGGTATTTTAATGTTCTTATGTAAGAAGTATCTAAAAGTTGATTGGTTTGAACACATGGTAGCAACACTTGGTATGAGTACTGGTGTCTTCTTAACAGGACTTCTACTTCTTAAAATATGCGACCCAGAATCTAAGACAACAGCATTAGGAAACTATTCTATTTCCTTCTCGATAATTTCAGCTGTTACATTTGCAATAATGCCACTAATATTAAATATAATATTAACTAATGGACCTGGTATGGCATTTGGACTTACTTCAGGACTTACAATCTTTGGTATTATAGCTACAATAGTTACATCTAAAGCATTGTTGAAGGACTAATAAAAAGGAGAATGATATGAGTAAATATAATGACGAACTAATTGCACTTTCTAAAGAAATTTGGGAATATGCAGAAATAAAATGGAAAGAATTTAAATCTGTTGACGCACAAAAAGAAATTTTAAAAAAATATGGTTTTAAAATTAATGAGAATTTAGCAGATCTTCCAACAGCTTTTAGTGCAGAATTTGGAGATAAAAGCGGAGTTACTATTGGATTTCTTGGAGAATTCGATGCACTTTCAGGACTATCTCAAGTTGAGGACAAAGCTGTGAGAGAAGAAAAAGTTGAAGGAGCATGTGGACACGGATGTGGTCACCATTTATTAGGAACTGCTTCAATTGGCGCGGCATTACAATTAAAAGATTATATTGAAGAAAATAATTTAAAGGCAAGAGTAATTTATTTTGGTTGTCCAGCTGAAGAAGGCGGAAGTGGAAAGGCATTTATGGCAAAGGCTGGATGTTTTGATGTAATGGATATTGCAATTACTTGGCATCCATTTAATGGAAATGCAATTTTCACAGGATCACTTCAAGCAAACACTCAAGTTTATGTAGAGTTTAAAGGTAAGGGAGCTCATGCAGCAGCTTCTCCACACTTAGGTAGATCAGCACTTGATGGACTAGAACTTGTAAATATAGGAGTTCAATTCTTAAGAGAACACATGCAAGATTTCGAAAGAATTCACTATTCTATTATAGATCCAGGCAGTGCTTCACCAAATGTTGTTCAACCTTATGCCAAGGGACTCTATTTAATTCGATCAAAGAATACAGAACATGTAAAAAGACTTTATAAGAGATTTGAAAAAATTGTTCAAGGTGCAGCTTTAATGACTGAAACAGAAGCTGAGATTATATTTGATAAGGCATGTTCCAATGTAATTCCAAATCCTGTAATCGAAGAAGAATTATACAAGGCATTCTTAGAAGAAGGACCAATTGAATTTACACAAGAGGAAAAAGACTATGCAGCTGAGTTTAGAGAAACTTTCCCAATTGAAAATATAGAAAGTGAATCAACAATAGGATTTGCTGAAGATAAAAATGGTGAACTTGAGTATCTAAAAGATAATTTACTATATGATAAAATATTAGATTATAAACATTCAAGCGATATAGTTATGGGCTCATCTGATGTTGGAGATTGCTCAAATGTAGTACCAACGGCTCAAATTATAACAGCTTGCTTTGCAATTGGTACAACTGCCCACTCTTGGCAAGAAGTAGCTCAAGGAAAGTCTTCAATTGCAATGAAAGGTATGCTTAAAGCATCAGATGTAATGGCAAGAGCAGCAAAGAGCTTTATAGATAATCCGGAACTTATAGATAAAGCTAAAGAAGAGTTCTTGAAGGTAAGAGGAGAGGAATTTATTTCTCCAATACCTGATGGAGCGAGACCAAAGATGGATTAAAATTATGAATTTTTTAGAAGAATCAAAGAAAAATCAAAATCTTTTAATTAAAATTAGAAGAGAACTTCACATGAACGCAGAAACTTCACAAAATGAAGTTGAAACCTCAAAGATAATTAAAAAATATCTCGATGAATTTAATATTAAATATACTTCTGAAGTTGGAGGATATGGGATTGTTTCAGAGATAGAAGGAAAAAGTCCTGGTAAGACTGTTGCCCTTAGAGCAGACATGGACGCCCTTGAAATGGAAGAAGAAAATGAAATTGATTTTAAATCAAAGAATAAAAATGTAATGCACTCTTGTGGACATGACTCTCACATGACTTTTGTCCTAGGTGCGGCAAAGCTATTAAATGAAAATAGAGATAAAATAAATGGAAAAATCAAACTTGTATTCCAACCAGCTGAAGAGTTGTCGCCAATAGGAGGAGCTCCAAAGATTTTAGAATCAGGACTACTTGATGATGTAGATGCAATATTTGGTTCACACGTTTGGCCAGATCTTCCCTTTGGCAAGATTGCCATAAAGGAAGGCGCTCAAATGGCAAACTCTGATCACTTTACAATAAAATTTAAAGGTGCATCTTCTCACGCAGCTAAACCTCACGAAGGTGTAGATGCAGTTATGATGGGAGTTCAATTTGCAAATGCAATGCAAACTCTAATATCTAGAAATACTGATCCAATGAATTCAGCTGTTTTAACTATTGGAAGATTTATAGCAGGAACTAGATATAATGTAATGGCTGAAGAATCATTAATAGATGGCACTTGCAGAACTTTCTCAGAAGAAGATAGACAAAGAATTTACAGCGATATGAAAAATCTTGCAGAAGCAATTGCAAGTGTAAATCATGGAAGTGTAGATTATAATTATGGATTTGGTTATCCAGCACTTATTAATGAAAAATCTTCAGTTAATATTGTAAAAAAATCTGTTAAAGAACTTTTGGGAGAAGAAAACTTGCTTGAAATTTCTAAACCAGCAATGACAGCAGAAGACTTTGCCTTTTATTTACAAAAAATAAAGGGAGCTTTCTATTGGGTTGGAATTGGAACAGAAGGAGAAAAAAATTATCCTCTACACAGCAATAAATTTTTCTTAAACGAAGATATCTTGTACAGAGGCTCAGCCTTAATGTCAGAAATTGCAATAAACTTTTTGAATGAAAATTAATTAAAGGTTATATAGAAAGGTCTCATATTGAGGCCTTTTTTAATAATATAATATTTTAGGGGTATAAATTAAAAAAATAGGAGGGAATATGGACTATAAAAACGATTATAAAGAGATTTTAAAGGCAAGAGAGAGAATTAGAGATTATATATATGAAACGCCACTTATAAGGCTTAATTATGTCTCTGAGCTTTTAAATACATCAGTATATGCAAAACTTGAAAATTTACAAAAGACAAATTCCTTTAAGATTAGAGGAGCATTAAATAAAATTAGATCACTTGATGAAGAAAGTTTAAAAAAGGGAGTAGTAACTGCATCTAGTGGAAATCACGGTAAGGCAATTGCAACTTGTGCAAAGATGCTTGGTATTCCTGCTACAATTGTACTTCCAGACACTTCAACAGAAACTAAGAGACAAATGATAAAAGACTTGGGAGCAGAAATTGTAATTTCAACTGTTGAAGAAAGATTTAAAGTTGCAAAAGAAATTGAAGAAAAAGAAGGAAAAACTTTTATTCATCCCTTTGACGACATAGATGTATCAAGAGGTCAAGGTACAATTGCCGTAGAAATATTAAATAAAATGGATCACCAAAAAATTATTGTGCCAATTGGCGGTGGTGGATTAATTTCTGGAATTGCTGCATATGCAAAGGGCGTTACAAGATGGACTGAAGTTATTGGAGTTGAACCAGAAAATGTTGCAAGATATCAAGCATCTTTAGATAATGGTGAAATTAGTGAAGTCACAAGGGGCAAGACTCTTGCCGACGGTCTTCTTTCAGTTAGACCAGGAGAGAAAGTTTATCCAATTGTCAGAGATTTAGTTGATGAAATTGTAACTTCTAATGACAAAAGTATTAAAAAAGCATTGGATTTATTGTATAATAGAGAGAAATTAGTTGTAGAACCTTCATCTGCAATTACACTTGCAGCTATTTTAGAAGGCAAAATCAAATACAATGATAGAGATAAATTAGTTTTAATAATCACAGGTGGAAACACAAGGGGTACTGCGATTGAAGAAATACTAAAATAATATCCATATAGAGGAGGAAAAAAATGAGAGAGTTTATATCTAAGAAATTTTTAAAAGTTGCACCTTCTGGTATAAGAAAGGTAAATGAAAGAACACTTCAAATGGAAAGAGAAGGTAAGAAAGTTTATCACTTTGAAGTAGGTAGACCTGATTTTGATACGCCTCAAGTTATTAAAGACGCAACAATTGAAAGTATTAAAAATGGTGATGTATTCTATACCTCTAATTATGGAATTATGCCACTTCGTGAAGCAGTTGCAGAAAAATTAAGAAAAGAAAATAACTTAGATTATTCTGCTAAGGAAATACTTATTACTGCTGGAGCAAGTGAGGCTATATTTGATTCATATCAATTAGTATTAGAACCAGGCGATGAAATTCTCCTTCCAAACCCATGCTGGCCAAATTATATTAATGCAGCACATATTATGGGAGCAAAACCTGTAACATATGATTTAGACAGCGACAAAGATTTTCAAATAGATTTTGAAGAATTAGAAAGGCTTGTAACTGAAAAGACTAAGGCCATAGTTATAATTACTCCTTCAAATCCAATTGGATCAATGTTATCTAGAGAAACCCTTGAAAAACTTGCGGATTTTGTAAAAGAAAAAGATTTATTAGTTATATCAGATGAAATCTATGAAAAAATTGTCTATGGAAATAAAGAACATTTTTCAATTGCATCAATTGATGGAATGAAGGAAAGAACAATTACTATTAACGGATTTTCAAAGACTTATTCAATGACTGGTTTCAGACTTGCTTATTTAGCTGCTACAGAAGAATTTATTAAAACTTTAAATATAGTTCATCAACACAATACATCATGTGCAACTTCCTTTGTACAACATGCAGGTATAGTAGCGCTTAAGGAAGCTGATGAAGATGTTGAGAGAATGCGCAAGGAATACATGAGAAGAAGAGATTATATAGTTGATAGGGTAAATTCAATAGAGGGACTTTCTCTAAATGTACCAGATGGAGCATTCTATGCATTTATAAATATTAAAGGTCTTAATGTAAGTTCTGAAGAATTCTGTGAATATTTATTAAATGAATATTGTGTGGCAACAGTTCCTGGAACAGTATTTGGTTCAAAGGGCGAAGGCTTTATAAGATTTTCCTATGCAAGTAGCTACGAAGATATAGTAGAAGGTCTTGAAAGAATGGAAAAAGCTTGTGAACATTTTAGAAAATAATATTTATATAAGAAAAGTCTCTGCTTCGACAGAGATTTTTTTATGCAATTTTTAAATTATATGTTATTCTATTCTTGGAGGTTATTATGGATTATTATAATTATTTACAAAATGAATTACTTACAGCTTTTGGCTGTACTGAGCCAATTGCCATTGCATATGCTTCTGCTCTTTGCAGTAAAACTCTTGGAGAAGAGCCTGTAAAAATACATGCTAATTTATCTGCAAATATTATAAAAAATGCAAACTCCGTTAAAGTTCCATCAACTGAAGGTAGAAAGGGTATTGACATTTCAGTTGTAGCAGGTGCTTTTCTAGGAGACTCAACAAAGAAATTACAGGTTTTAGAAAATATAGATAAGACAAAACTTCCTGAAATGGATGAAAAAATTGGAAACAATATTGTAGAAGTAAGTCTTAAAAAAGACGTTTCAAATTTGTACATAGAAATTTTTGAAGAAGGCGTTAAAAACAACTCTAGAGTTATTATTAAAGATGATCACACAAATGTTATTTTAATTGAAAAAAATGGGAAAGTTATAGAAAAGTCAAACCCAAAGGAAGAAGAAAGTGATGACATTGATTTTTCTGTAGAAAAAATTTATGAATTTGCAAATAATTGTGATTTAAATAAAATAAATGAAGTATTAGATAGTCAAATTAAGTTCAATATGGAAATTGCAAGGGACGGAATTTATAATAATTATGGTTCAAATATAGGAAAACTTATTTTAAATAATTCTAATAACTATAATGACAAACTTGTTGCCTATGCAGCAGCGGGTTCAGATGCTAGAATGAGTGGTTCTGAAAAGCCAGTTGTAATAAATTCAGGATCAGGTAATCAAGGAATTACAGTTTCAGTTCCAATAATAATTTATGCAAGAGACAATGATTATTCTGAAGAAAAATTAAAGAGAGCACTTGTATTTGGAAATTTACTAGGACTTTATATGAAGAGTAAAATAGGAAAATTATCTGCCTATTGCGGAGTTGTATCTGCTTCTGCAGCATCTATTTGTGGAATTTCTTATCTTAAGGGAGATAAATTAGAATTAATAGAAGACACTCTTGTAAATACTCTTGCAGTTAATTCAGGACTTATTTGCGATGGAGCAAAGCCTTCCTGTGCATCTAAAATTGCATCAAGTCTAAGAAATGCCTTTTTAGGATATGAACAAGCAAAGACAGAAAACTCCTTTGAAGCTGGAGATGGAATAGTTAAAAAGGATGTGGAAGAAAGTCTTGAAGTAATAGGAAACTTAGCAAGATATGGAATGAAAAAGACAGACGAAGTTATATTAAATGAAATGATAGAAAATAGAGAGTACTTAGATGAATTTAAATAAGATTTTAAAATTAATTATCTATGCAGCAATTTTTGCAGTGATGTCAATATTACTTGCAGATGAGAGCAGAATGATATTAAGATTTATGTATTCAGTAATTCTTGTGGCAAGTGGAACTTATTTTGTAAAGACTTTAAAACTTAAATAAATTTTATAGATGCTTTAATAAAAAAGGGGTTGCACAGGCAATCCCTTTTAATGTTTATTCAATTTTCTGTGCATATGTTTTAAGAAATACTCCAACTACTTTGTGAAATCTCGATATATCTGTAATATAGGCAAAGTCATTTCCAAATATTTTCTTTATATTTCCTATTTCACTTTCATTTCCAGTAAATACTCCAAAGGTATTTATATTTTTAAGCCTTGTCAAAAGTATTTCCTTTGATGAGTCCATTAGCGCATCTTCATCTTTGTAATTTTCTCCTGGAACTTTTCCTCCTCCTACAAGACCTACATCTATTTCGTCAAAGGGAAGTCCATCAGTAAGCACAATTAAAAATCTCTTTTCATCTAAATTCTTTTCAGATAAATGTCTCATAAATTTAAATGCCAGTCCATCTCTATTTGATCCACTTGGAGAATATTTAAAAATTTCTCTATTTTTATTTCGTGAATCTTTATAATCTCTGTACTTTTTTATCACTAAATAATTGTAAAAATTATTGTAAGAAAAAACTCTTGTCTTAATATTTAAAGATGTCAAAGCCTCTGCAATAATATAGCTTTCTGTGGCTACAATTTCTTTTCTCTCATTTTGAGATGCAGAGGAATCTAATAGTATATCGACATAAATATCACTTGAATCATTTTTATTTATTTTTTGAAAAACTCTATCTTCATTTAGTTTTTTTGTCTTCCATATTTCATTGGGAATAATACTTCCTGAATTAGATCGAACAATTTCATCACTGGATTCTTTTAAAAGAGAATTTTTAATAATTATTGAAAGCTCTCTTATTGCCCTTTTATTTGCAAGTTCATTTTCCTTGTAGAAATGAAGATTATCTTCGTAATCACTTTCAGCTTCTCTAGCATAGTAGGAGTCCTTGTTTTCATATTCTCCAGAGGGGAAAAATAATTTTATATCTCTGTGAATTCCTGTGGAAATTTCTGCTGCAATTTTATCAGAAATATATCTAGGGATTTTTTCTACTCCATATCTTTTTAATGTTCTTTCGTAAATATTTATATCGCCGTGAGTTTTATTCTTTAAATCATCTTCTATTATATTTACATCTCTGTAGTCATCGTTAAAGAATGTAAACTCAGCAGATTCTATATTGTATCTCTCAAGAAATGTATTGTCTAAGACTTTGCTGTTGTACTTTTTACTTCTGCTATTTCTCTTCTTTTTAGTCTTTTCTTTAAATTCCTTAAATTCTTTATCTACATCAATATTTAAACTTTTATTGATGTGGAAGTATTTATTGTATAAATTTTTTAAAAATTCTAAATATTCAAAGGTGTCTATTGAATGAAAACTTAAGATTTCTTTTAACATTTCATTTAATACTTTTTGAATTTTTGGATATTCGTTTTTCTTAGCACGAATAAAGCCAATTTTAAGTTCATCTATTAATAAAATTTTTTGCCTTTTTAATTTTTTTAAAATATTTTCATCATGTGTTTTCTTAAAATCAATTACGCCATTTCTATCTTCCAACAAATCTTCATTATATACATTTTCCATAGTAATTTTTGCAATTTCTAGAAGTTCATCTTTATTATTTAGTCCATTTAAATAGCTTTTAAAGAAATCATTAACTGTGTAGAAATCATAGTACTTTGAAGCGAATCCAAGTAGTGCAGCTTCGTAAAAATCCTTTGCTTTAATGGAAAAGTTAGAAAGGTCATATTCGTATCCTGAAGAAACAGTCCAGAAAATATTTTTTATTCTGTTTTCGTCTAAAGCCATATTAGTCAAATAAATCAGAGCGAGAAATATCTTTTACAAAAAGAGTATTTATCACATCGCTTACAATTTCCTTTTCATAATCATCAAAAGTCTTGTCAACAACGCCAAGCTCAAGTGAATCTCTAAGAGAAAGGCCTCTCTCCATAAGTTCAATACTTGATAGAAGTCCACGAAGGTCCACTGCCTTAGAAGAAATTTCTGAATTTAGAGATTTTTCTTGCAAGTCTAAAAATAAATTTACAAAGGAATTAATTGACTTTTGATTTAGATTTGTATTTTCAGCAAATAGTTTTGCCAAATCACTTTCAGAAATTGTTGGCATATCTATTACTAAAAATCTAGAAACTAATGCTTCATTTAAATCACGAGTTCCAATGTAGCCGTAGTTCATTGTTGCAATAAATCTAGTTGCATCGTGAATCTTTAGTCTGTCATAACCAGAAACATCAATGACCCTTCTGTAGTCAAGGGCGGAATGCACAACAGATAGTGCTTCATTTTTTGCCATATTTATTTCATCAAAAATTGCAAAGCCTCCATTTTCTGCAGCTTCATAAACTGGTCCCTTCTTTAAAGTTACTTCGTTATTTTTAAAAGTGTCTGCACCAATTAAACTTGATGGATCAGTTGAAATATTAAGCGAAATAGTCCATAGTGGCCTACCGAATATATATGCAAGATTTTCTGAAAGCACATTTTTACCAGTTGCCTTAGGTCCTGATAAAAGAATATTATTTCCAGATAAAACTCCTGCTATTGCCTTTTCCCATGTGTTTTTCCCATAGTATTTATATTTAATTTTAGGTATTCTATATTTTAAATTATCATTTAGATTATATATTTTCTTAAATTCACACACCTCGTCTATAAGGTCCTGTGATACTCCTTGTGAAAGTAAAAACTCTCTCATCTAATCACCTCTAGAGTATTATAACAAAAATTTGAAAAATAGTTTTACTATTATTTTATTAGTGATATACTATATTAAAGCTGAAGGGGTGTTATTATGAATAGGATACCTTTAGCAATGGGATTTGTATTTATATTTTATATACTAATTTTTATAATATTAATACTTATTATATTAGCTTTAATTAAATATTTAAATTATATTAGCTTTAATTAAATATTTAAAAAGTTAATTTGAAAAAAAATTTAGATATGTTATAATTGTATAAAAGTTTATAAGGCAATGATTGAGAATAGTAGCTTTAAAATGTTTTTAAGAGAGCAGATGAAAGGTGAGAATCTGTAAATAGTTTATTGCAAATCCGCCTCATAGCCTATGTTATTTAAGCGAACCATTATGGTTAATTAGGGTGGCAACGCGGGTCTCTCGTCCCTTCAGGGGATGAGGGGCTCTTTTTTTTATTTAAGGGAGGATATATGTTAGATATTAAATTTGTAAGAGAAAACCCAGAGGCAGTAAAAGAAAACATTAAGAAAAAATTTCAAGACGAAAAGCTTCCTCTAGTAGATGAAGCAATTGAAATTGATGAAAAATTAAGGGATGCTAAGACAAAGGGCGACAACCTTCGTGCAGAAAAAAATAAAGCATCTAAGGAAATTGGAAAATTTATGCAAGCTGGCGAAAAAGACAAGGCCGAAGATGCAAAGAAAAAAGTTAATGAAATAAATGAAGAAATTGCAAAGCTTGAAAATGATGAGAGAGAACTTGCAGATGAACTTAAGGAAAGAATGCAGGTTATTCCTCAAATGATTGATGATACAGTGCCAATTGGTAAAGATGATACTGAAAATGTTGAAATCGAAAGATTTGGCGAACCAATTATTCCTGATTACGAAATACCATATCACGTAGATATTATGGATACATTTAATGGAATTGATTTAGATTCAGCAAGAAATACATCAGGTGCAGGTTTCTATTACTTAAAGGGAGACATTGCAAGACTTCACTCTGCAATTCTTGCATATGCTAGAGACTTTATGATTGACAGAGGATTTGAATATCACATTCCTCCATTTATGATTAGATCAGATGTAGTAACTGGAGTTATGAGTTTTGCTGAAATGGAAAACATGATGTATAAAATCGAAGGCGAAGACTTATACTTAATAGGAACTTCTGAACACTCAATGATTGGTAAATTTATAAATACAATTACTCCAGAAGAAGACATGCCACTTGCGCTTACTTCTTACTCTCCATGTTTTAGAAAAGAAGTTGGGGCTCACGGCATTGAAGAAAGAGGAGTTTATAGAATTCATCAATTTGAAAAGCAAGAAATGGTTGTAATTTGTAAGCCAGAAGATTCTAAGGATTGGTTTGTAAAGTTATGGCAAAACACAGTGGACTTCTTCCGTTCTCTTGAAATTCCTGTAAGAACTTTAGAATGCTGCTCAGGAGATTTAGCTGACTTAAAGGTTAAATCACTTGATGTTGAAGCATTTTCTCCAAGACAAAATAAATATTTTGAAGTTGGTTCTTGTTCAAATTTAGGAGATGCACAAGCAAGACGTCTAAATATTAAACTTCGTGGCAAAGACGGCACATATCTTGCTCACACTCTAAACAACACTGTTGTAGCGCCACCAAGAATGTTAATTGCTTTCTTAGAAAATCTATTACAAGAAGATGGAACTGTAAAAATTCCTAAGCCACTTCAAATGTATATGGGTGGAGCAGATAAAATTGTACCTAAAAAATAATTTGTAGTATTTAATTTACAAACTTTGGGTAATAATTTATAATAGAGATCGGTAAATATTAAATAGGCTCGAATAGGGGAGTAACATTAAAATTATCAGTCGTCATTACGGCACAGCCCGGCTGATAATACTTAATTTTAAGTTTGTGAGACCGATATATCGGTCTCTTTTTATATTTAAAATTAAAAGGAGGAGAAAATGGCAGAACAAAAAAACTGGTATAACCAGACGCCCGATGAAGCTCTAAAAAATTTAGAGACATCGAAGGAAAAGGGACTATCTGAAAGTGAGGCAAAAACTCGTATTGAAAAATATGGAAAAAATGAGCTTGAAGCAGAAAGTAAAAAACCCTTCATTCAAAAATTAAAGGATCAAATACTTGACCCAATGATAATTATTCTTTTAGCAGCTGCAGTAGTATCATTTGTAGTTGGTGAAAAACTTGATGCATCAATTATTATTGCAATAGTTGTAGTAAACGCATTTCTTTCAATTTATCAAGAGGGTAAGGCAGAAGAGGCAATTGAGGCATTACAAAAGATGTCTTCACCAAAGGCCAAGATAATTAGAGATGGTGAAACAGTAGAAGTAGACTCTACTACACTTGTACCTGGAGATATTATAATTCTTGAAACTGGTGACATTGTGCCAGCTGATTTAAGACTTATTGAATCAAGTAATTTGAAGATTGATGAGTCTTCACTAACTGGAGAATCAGTTCCAGTAGAAAAACACTACGATGTTACTTATGATGGCAAAATGGAAATTGGGGACAGAGAAAACTTAGCATATTCATCTACAATTGTAACTTATGGTAGAGGAATGGGTGTTGTAGTAGAAACTGGTCACGAAACAGAAATTGGTAAGATTGCAACATCAATTGCAACAGTTGGAGATGAACAAACTCCGCTTCAAAGAAAGCTTGCAAAACTTTCAAAGACTCTTGGCATCTTAGTAATTGTAATTTGTGTACTTGTCTTAATAATTGGTGTGATTTATAAAAATGACCCACTTGAAATGTTTATGACAGCAATATCACTTGCAGTTGCAGCAGTACCTGAAGGACTTCCAGCAATTGTAACAATTGTACTATCAATTGGTATGGGTAAAATGGCTGAGAGAAATGCAATTGTTAAGAAACTTCTTGCAGTTGAGACTCTTGGTACAACAACAGTTATCTGCTCAGACAAGACTGGTACTCTTACACAAAATGAAATGACTGTTACTCGTGTATACACAAATGATAAAGTGTACGAAGTTAATGGAACAGGATATGATCCAGACGGAAGCATAGAATTAGACGGAAAACAAGTTGATGCATATGAAGATGAAACTTTAAAACTTATAACATCTATTGCTGCACTTACAAATGATGCAAAACTAAAAATTGCAGGCAAGGAATCTTCAATAACTGGCGACCCTACTGAAGGAGCACTTTTAACATTTGCAGAAAAGGCAAATAATCCAGTAGTAGATTTAAATGAAAATCATGAAAGAATCGAAGAAATTCCTTTTGATTCTGATAGAAAAATGATGACAACTTTCCACAAAAATTATTTTGACGGCATAGCATCCTTTACAAAGGGAGCACCTGATGTAGTCCTTGACAGATGTAGTAAAATTTTAATTGACGGGAAAGAAGTTGAACTTACTAAGGAATTAAAAGAAAAAGTATTAGAAAAGAACAGCGAATTTGCAAGAGCAGCACTTCGTTGTCTAGCATATGCTTATAGAAAATTTGATTCTGTGCCTGATGAACTTACATCAGAAAATATAGAAAAAGACATGGTATTTGTTGGAATCACTGGTATGATTGACCCAGCAAGACCAGAAGTTAAACTTGCCATAGAAGAATGTAAATCAGCTGGCATTAGACCAGTTATGATTACTGGAGACTACCTTGAAACAGGACTTGCAATAGCAAAAGACCTTGGAATTGCAACATCAGATGAAGAAGCAATAATGGGTAGAGATCTTAATGAAATGAGCGATGAAGAGCTTCGTGAAATTGTAAAAGAAAAGACAGTCTTCACAAGAGTATCTCCAGAAAATAAAGTTCAAATAGTAACTGCGTTAAAAGAAAATGGACACATAGCAGCCATGACTGGAGATGGTGTCAACGATGCACCTGCTATTAAGAGAGCCGACATAGGTATTGCAATGGGTATAACTGGTACAGACGTAGCGAAAAATACAGCAGAAGTAATTCTAACAGATGACAACTTTGCAACAATTGTAAATGCAGTTGAAGAAGGAAGAATTATTTACTCAAATATTAAAAAATTCGTTGCATATTTACTATCATGTAACTTGGGAGAAGTTTTAATTGTATTAATTTCAATTTTAATGGACATTCCAGTGCCACTAATTCCAATTCAATTATTGTGGTTAAACCTTGTAACAGATTCCTTCCCAGCACTTGCACTTGGTGTTGAAAAGGGAGAAGAGGACATAATGGATGAACCACCACGTGATCCAGATGAGCCAATACTTGACAGTGAAATTAAACTTACAGTTGCAATTCAGTCAATAGCAATAACAGTTGCAACACTTGGAGCATATTTCTTAGGACTTAAATGGTATGGTCAAGGAGAAGGATTAGGTCACGCAAGGACAATGGCCTTTGCGACATTAATACTTTGTGAACTTCTAAGATCTTACACATCAAGATCAATAGACAAAACTCTTATGCAAATAGGAATTTTCTCAAATAAGAGACTTGTAATAGCTACAATTTTCTCATTCCTATTAATGCTTGTTGTAGTTTATGTTCCAGTTCTTAACGATGCCTTTGGACTAATGCAACTTGGCGCAAGGGAAATTGGTGTAGTCGTAATTGCATCATTTATTCCACTAGTAGTTGGAGAAATACAAAAAGTAATAAGATTTGGTTCAAAAAATAAATAATTGTAGTTAGGATGTAAATAAACCCACTATAATGCTCACAGGACTTTGTTTCTACAAATTCTAATTACGGGCTCGCTAAAATTTAAAAATTTTTTCATACGCTCGTATCGAATGAAATTTGGAGGAAAGTTCAAAGAGTTTTTATAGTGGGATTTTATTTTTTAAAAACATCTTGAATTACTATTAAATAAAGATATTAAAAAAGCCGACAGATAATTTAAGTTTAAATTAAACTATCTGTCGGTTTTTTATTTTTTAAATTTTTGAAAGATAAATATAAAAAAATTTAAAATTAGTGAAAATATGGCAGTAGTTAAAAAAGATTTAGAAGTGCCAATTATATTCATTCCTAAAAAATAATTCGAAGTTTTAAATTTAGATATAATAAAAAAAATAATAGAAAATAAAATAGAAAAAATAAAAAATAGGGTAAGATTTTTTACTCCTAAAAAAGTATATCCATCTTTGTCTAAATTATTATAAAATTTTTTTATATTATTTTCTAAGATTGTATCCAGTCTTTTATATAATTTCATTAGATTCTCCCCTATATAAAAAATGTTTAAAAAAATAAAGTTGAAGCTATTAATTTAATTTGTTTTTTCATAGTAACCTCCTAAAAAACGTTATAAATATAAAAAGTATAATCGTGAGAGTAGCTACATTTCATACTTTATAAATATCACAAAACTATATAAAAGTCAACCCATAAATTAATTAGGTTAGCAAAATTATTATTTTTTATGTTTAATATCAAATTAAACTATTTGTACAATGTTATCCATAAAATTTAAATAAGTAAGTTCTTTTAAAAAATCTAGAGTTTTTTTGTAATTTGATACTAATTTTTAATCTTTTCCCATAAATAAAAATTATACTAAATTAAAATAGCTTTAGCAGAGAAAAGTTGTATAATATATTTAAGGAATAATTATTAAATAATGAAAGGAGAGATAATTATGAAAAAGAGAGATTTGACAAAGTTTAAAACTCCACATACATATGCGATTATATTTTTCGTGGTTGTTTTATCTTGGATTCTTACTTTTTTAATTCCTGCTGGTAAGTTTTCAACTCACGAGGTTGAATATGAAAATGCAAATGGAGAAACTAGTTCAAGGACAGTACTGCAAACTGAAACTTTTAGGTACATGCATCCACTAGACAAAGACTTTTTATCTGAAAATTTAGCTAGACTTTACGAAGATAAAGAAGCTCTAGAAGAAAATGAAATTGACGAAGAAGGTTTTCAAGCATTACTACAAGAACCTGCAGAATCTTGGACTAGAGAAAGTTTAGACGAAGTTGGTCTAACAGATGACGTACTATATAGCATTTACGGTGAAGATTTTTACGATACATCTGTTAAATTAAATAAAACTGCTAATCTTTGGGGAACAGAAGATTTTGGTGGATTTGGATTTCTGAATTTCTTATTTGAAGGATTAGTATCAGGTGATAAGTATGGATCTGCAGTTGGTATAATTGCGCTATTACTTGTAGTTGGTGGAGCCTTTGGAATTATAATGAATACTGGAGCAATTGATGCTGGTATTTATGCAGTAATTGATAAGACTAAGGGACTTGAAAAATTTGCAATTCCAATTTTATTCTATCTATTCTCACTTGGTGGAGCTACATTTGGAATGAGTGAAGAAGTTATACCATTTTCCATGGTCATGGTTCCCTTTGTAATTGCACTTGGATATGACTCAATAGTTGCCGTAACAGTTACCTTTGTCGCATCTCAACTTGGAAATGCAGTTTCATGGATGAGTCCATTCTCAGTTGCAATTGCACAAGGTATTGCAGGTATTCCTGTACTTTCAGGTGCCGGATTTAGACTTGTGTGCTGGGTTGTAGTTACAGGACTTGGAGCAGCTTATACAATGGTTTATGCACAAAAAATTTATAAAGATCCTAGAAAATCTGTAACTTATGAAACTGACAATAAATTTAGATTAAAATTACAAGAAGACACATCTGCAAGAGAATTTAAACTGGGCCACAAAATTATTTTATTAGAAATGCTTGCAGTTCTAATTTGGATTGTGTGGGGAGTTATGAAAGAAGGCTACTATATTCCAGAAATAGCATCTCAATTCTTTGTAATGGGCCTTGTTGGAGGTATAACAGCAGTTATATTTAAACTTAATGACATGACAATTAATGACATGGCTTCAAGTTTTCAATCAGGAGCAGCCGAACTTGCTGGAACAGCAGTTGTAGTAGGTATGGCAAAGGGAATATTAATTGTACTTGGAGGCAGTGATGCAAATAGTTTCTCTGCACTTAATACAATACTTTATTCTATGGGAAGTGCATTCTCAGGTGTGCCAAAGGCAATAGCGGCCATAGGAATGTATTTATTCCAATCACTATTTAACTTGGTAGTAACTTCTAACTCTGGACAAGCTGCACTTACAATGCCAATTATGGCACCACTTGCTGACCTTGTTGGACTTTCTAGACAAATTGCAGTTCTTGCTTATCAAATGGGTGCAGGATTTATGGATGCCTTCACACCAGTATCTGCAAGTTTAATTGGAGTACTTGGCGTTGCTGGAATTGATTGGTCTAAATGGGCTAAATTCCAAATAAAGATGCAAATATTCTTCTTCATTATAGGGTCAGTAATACTAACTATTGCAGTTGCAATTAATTTCCAATAGGAAGTGAAATATGATAAAGCTAATTAAAAATGTAAAAGTATATACTCCAGAATACATTGGCAAGAAAGATGTGCTAATTCTTGGCGATAAAATTGCATCAATTGAAGATAAAATTGATATAAATATTTCTTCGATGGACGCTCTAGAAATAAATGGAGAGGGAAAAATTTTAACTCCAGGATTTATTGACTGTCACGTTCACATTTTAGGTGGCGGAGGCGAGGGAGGCTTTAAAACAAGAACTCCTGAAATAAACCTCACAACACTTACAACAGCAGGTGTCACAACAGTTGTAGGAACTCTTGGCACAGATGGAATTTGTAGAGATATTGAGTCGCTACTTGCAAAGGCTCGTGGACTTGAAGAAGAGGGAATAACTACTTATATTTACACTGGGTCTTACCAAGTTCCAACTCCAACTTTAACTGGAGATATTATGAAGGACATAATGTCAATTGATAAAATAATTGGAGCAGGAGAAATTGCACTATCAGACCACAGATCATCACAGCCAACTTTTGAAGAATTTATAAGACTTGCTGCAAATGTGAGAGTTGCTGGCATGCTGTCAGGAAAAGCGGGCATAATTAATATTCATATGGGCGATGGCAAGGGCAATTTGGATTATTTAAATAGAGCAGTAGATGAAACTGAAATTCCAATTACACAATTTTTGCCAACACATTGTGGCAGAAATGTGGAGCTTTTTGAAGAGAGCATAAAGTATATGAAGCGAGGGGGATATTGTGACTTCACTGGAGCAGATGATCCCGATTTGTGGGAAAGAGAATATGGCGAAGTTAGAATATCAAAGGCAATTAAGAGAATAATTGAAGAAAAAATATCACTTGATAATTTTACCTTTACATCTGACGGACAGGGAAGTTTCCCAATGTTTAATGAAAAAAATGAATATATTGGTCTTGGCATGGGAAAATCAAGCTGTCTATTAGAAGCAATAAAGGAATGTGTCTTTAGAGAAGATATACCTCTTGAAGTTGCACTTCGTGGAGTTACTTCAAATCCTGCGAGAATTTTATCCTTATCTAGTAAGGGAAATATAAAGGAAGGACTTGATGCTGATATAAATTTATTAGATGAAGAAACCCTAGATATTGATACAGTAATTGCAAAGGGAAAAATAATGCTTAGAGATAAAAAGCCAATAGTTTTTGGGACTTTTGAAGAAAATAGATAAAATTAGTAAACCTCAATTTATTTCGAGGTTTTTCTATTTATAATATTTTTTAAATATGTTATAATTCTAAAAAACTTAAGGGGTGAAGAGATGATAAAAAATTTAAAAAAGACTTTTCCATACACAATTCCAATTTTAATATCTTTTTTCTTTATCGGAATTTCCTTTGGGATATTTACGGCATCAAAGGGATATGCACCATGGATTAGCCCACTTACTTCAGTTGTAATTTTCTCAGGATCAGTTCAATTTGTAGTAATTGAATCAATGCATGCAAGTATGAATTTGCTATCCTTTGTGCTTATTGTAGCAATGATGAATATTAGACATTTCTTCTATGCGCTTACATGTCTTGGAAAGTTTAAAGATATGAGTACTGGTATGAAAATTTATTCTAATTATGCACTTTGTGATGAAGCATACTCAATGATAATGGGAGTGCCAGTTCCAGAAGGAATGAAGAAGGAAGATTTTTATTTTTCTATATTGATACTCTTACAATCGTATTGGTTTATAGCTACGACAATTGGTGGGATACTTGGAAATTTTGTTAAAACAGAAATATTGGGAATAGACTTTATACTTACAGCTTTATTTTTAGTAATAGTTTTAAGTCAATGGAAGCAAACTAAAGATCACTTTCCTGCAACTTTGGGAATTTTATCATCTATATTTTCACTATTTGTATTTGGTGAAAATTTTATTTTACCAGCAATGATAATAATTTTAGTATTTTTATATATTAGTTATAGAAAAGAAAATAAACAAGACATCGGAGGTAATAATGACAAATTTATTTGATTTAACAGGAAGAGTAGCAGTTGTGACAGGAGCATCATCTGGTCTTGGAGTTCAATTTGCAAGAGCACTTGCATCAGCAGGATCGGATATTGCAATAATTGCGAGAAGAGAAGAAAGACTTCAAAAAGTTAAAGAAGAAATAGAAAAAGAATTTAACAATAGGGTCGAGTATTATAAATTAGATTTAAGTGAATTTGAAAAAATTGAAGACACAGTAAAAAAGATTGAAGAAGACTTTTCAAAGATTGACATTTTAGTAAATAACGCAGGTCTATCAATCGGAGCAACTGCAATGGAAATCTCAATTGAAGATTGGAAGAAAATGATGGATTTAGACTTAAATGCAGTATTTTTTATGGCAAGAGAAGTTGCAAAAATAATGAAAAAAAATAATTACGGAAGAATTATAAATATAGGCTCAGTTCACTCCTCAGTTTCTCTTGATATAGGAATGATTTCATCATATGTTACAAGCAAATTTGGAGTAAGAGGACTGACAACAACACTATCAGGTGAATGGGCAAAATATGGCATAACTGTAAATGCAATTGGTCCAGCATATTTTGAAAGTGAAATGACAGAAAAAATTCTTGAAACTGAAACGTTTAAGAATTTAATAAATAATAATTGTCCAATGACAAGACCAGGAAGAAAGGGAGAACTTGACACAACACTTTTATACTTGGCATCAGAATACACATCATACACAACAGGACAATTAATAGGCGTAGATGGTGGTTGGACGACATTATAATATTTAGGAGAAGAATATGGAAGAAATTAAATATATTTTTATAGCAGGACTTATAACAGTAATAGCAAGATTTCTGCCAGGAATTATTTTTAGGAAAAGAAAACTTACACCCTTTATTGAATATCTTGGAGAAAAACTTCCCTATTCCCTAATGGGACTTCTCCTTGTTTTTTGCGTAAGAAAAGTAAATTTCACACAACCAATGGAGGTTGTGCCAGTTGCACTATCCTTTGCAGTGATAATTTTAAGTTTTAAATATTTAAAAAATTTCTTTTTATCTATTGCACTTGGCACAGCTGTGTATATGGGATTTTTATATTTAGTTTAATATATAAACTTTGACTTTCTTAGTAATAAGAAGGTCTTTTTTTACGTCAATTTATAAAATTAAATATAGAATAAAATTTGAAAAAATAATTGACAAAAGAAAAGGAAAAAGCTATAGTGTAAATATAAGATATATACGGCATATAAATGTGTGGTGAAATTATGAATATAATTATATCGAATGACAGTGGTGTCCCAATTTATGAACAGATTAAAAATCAAATAAAAAAAGAAATTGCAAAGGGAACTTTAAAAGAAGATGAAGCACTTCCAGGTATGAGGACTCTTGCAAGTGATTTAAGAGTTTCAGTTATAACTACAAAGAGAGCTTACAACGACTTAGAAAGGGAAGGATACATTTATTCAGTTCCAGGGAAGGGATCCTTTGTCAAAAAATTAAATGAAGAATTTGTAAAAGAAAATGCCATGGCAAAAATTGAAGAGCATTTTGAAGAGGCACTAGTAATAGCAAATTCCACAGGAATTAAACTAGATGAATTAATAGAAGTTTTAAAAACATTAAGTGAAGTAGGTGGACTATGAATATTATAGAAATTAAAGATTTAAAAAAAGACTTTAAAGATTTTAAATTAAACATAAATGAATTAAATATTCCAGAGGGAGCAGTAGTTGGAATCATAGGCGAAAATGGAGCAGGTAAGACCACTCTACTAAAATGTATTCTAGATTTATTTAAATATGAAGGTGACATAAAAGTATTTGGAGAAAATATTCACAAAGAATCTTTTGAAAGAATAGGAACAGTTCTATCAAATTCATTTTTCCACAAAGAATTTAAGCCAAAAGATGTAGCAGATATATTAAAAGCAGCTTATAAAAATTTTTCTGAACAAAAGTTTTATGAATTTGCAAAGAAATTTAAAATGCCAACTGACAGAAAGATTAAGGAAATGTCAACAGGTAATATTATGAAACTAAAGATAATATCTGCTATTTCTCACAATCCTGATTTATTAATACTTGATGAACCAACATCTGGACTTGATCCAGTAATAAGAGATGAAATAATGCAGTTTTTATTTGAATATATGAAATCTGAAAATAGAAGTATATTGTTTAGCTCTCACATTTTATCAGATATTGAAAAAATTGCAGATTATATAATCTACATTCACAATGGAGAAGTTGTGTTCTATGACGAAAAAGATGCACTATTAGAACAATTTGGAATATTAAAGACAGATGCAGAAAATATAGAAAAGTTTGGCGATTTTGTATTAAAGACGAGATTAAACAAGTACTCAACAGAAGCACTTATAAAAAACGTAGATGTATTTAGAGAATTTTACCCTAATGAAATAGTTGATAGTGTAAATATTGAAGATATTATGATATTTCTAAGTAGGGATGAACAATGAAAGCAGTACTTTTAAATGATTTAAAATTATATAAGACTCAAGCTATATCCTTTTTATTAATTACAGTTTTTGCAATTATAATTAATTTTTATCTTCATGGATTAACAACTTCATCTAGCTTAGTTATTTATATTTTTATAGTGAATCTAATAATTAGAGCACAAATAGTATTTTCAGATAACTTTAGTGACTTAGATAAATTTATGATTATGCCAGTATCAATAAATGAATATGTAAAGTCAAAGATAATAAAAAATATTGTGGTGTTTGTTATCTCATCAGTAGTTTTTGCAATTATATTATTATCATTAGATGAAATGCCTAAATCTCTAATAAATTTTTATTTTTTAAATTTTTTAGCAGGTGATTTTGTGTTAATGAGCTTTTTTCACATATTGCAGGTAAAATTTAAAAAAAGATTTATAGGATTATTTTACTTTTTATTATTGAATTTAATTGGATTTGCATTAATGTTTTTTAATTTAATAGACTATAGATTAATATCAGTTTTAATAACAGTATTAGTTGTATTACTTTCAATATATTTAGATTATAGATTTTCTACAGAAATTTTAAAGGAGATGAAAATATGAAATCTGTACTTTTAAATGATTTTATAATATTTAGAAAGACAATTATTTCATACCTAATAATAATTATATTAATATTTGCAGCATTCTTCTTCTTTATTGGAGATTTAACAAGTAGATTCTTTATAAATTGGATTTCAATTATGATAATAAGCATGAGAAATCAAGTTATATTTTCAGAAAAATTTGAAGACTTAGAAAAATTTATGACAATGCCAGTTTCAGTAGAAGATTATTCATTGGCTAAAATTATAAAAAACTCTGTAACACTTTTTATATCATACTTGTTACTTTTGGCCTTTGTACTGACTTTTAGTAGAGAATATTTTTCTGCAACAATTGCCTTAATTGCTCTAGATATAGTATTAATTAGCTTTTTTCACATTCTATATACTGATAAAATTAAAATGTTTTTAATAATTATCTACACAGTTTTATTAGTTATATTTGGTAGTATTTTAGTATTTAACTGGGAAAATTTTAATGAATATAAATTTATAACTGCGATAATCTCAATATTTATTGGAATATTTTCAATATATTTAGATTATAAGTTCTCAACTAATCTATTAGAGGCGAGGAAAATATGAAAACATTAATTTTAAACTCTATAAAAATTAAAAAGACACAAATAAAATTTTATATAGCTTTTTTAGTATTTGTAATTTTAATAAAAAATCTTGGCATTTATACAGATGTTATAAGTTTTCTAGGATATGAATCGGTAAGTTTTGCACTGATGGCAATAGTAGTTTTTCACTTTGCACTTTTCATGATATCAGATCAAAGCTTAATGATAGATGACATAAAGCCTTATTTACTGACTTTGCCTATTTCTAGAAAAGATTTAGTAAATGAAAAGTTTTTAGAAGTATTTTTAGTTTCTATAATCGATTTATCTCTAGTTGTTTATTTAATGCATGACGTGTCAATTAGAGATATTTCTATAGGTGAAGGATTATTGTTTATATTTTCATTTATGGCCTACTATCTTTTATTAATTCCTGCAAATATTAAATTTAGAGGAGGAATAGTTCATAATATTATTTTATTTGGCCCTGCATTTCTACCAATGCTTGATAAAATAGGAGTAGATCCAATGGAAAAAGTTGATAAATTTTACGAAAATACTAATCCAATTATTCCCTTTGGAATGATTTTAATCTTTATAATAATAATCTACACAATTTCATTAAAATTAGTAGAAGAAAAAGACTTTTGATTATTCAGAAGTCTTTTTTATGTTATTTAAATTGAGATTGTGATAGAATTAAATTTGTATTTAAAAGGAGGTTTATAAAATTGAATTCTAATTCAGGATTTTTAGAAAAAACTTTTTCTCTTAAAGAGAGAAACACTAATGCCAAAACAGAATTTATGGCAGGACTTACTACATTTATGACAATGTCATATATTTTAGTTGTAAATCCAAATATGTTATCTGAAGCAGGAATGGACAAAGGTGGAGTTTTCACTGGTACAATTTTAGCGTCTATTATAGCAATGATATTTATGGGATTATTCGCAAATCTTCCCTTTGGTCTTTCTGCAGGTATGGGGCTTAATGCATTCTTTACTTATACAGTTGTTTTAAGCATGGGTCATCCATGGTCTTATGCTCTTACTGCTGTATTTTTAGAAGGTATTATTTTTATTGTAATGAGCTTTTTCAACATTCGTGAAGCAATATTTACATCAATACCTATGTCACTTAAAAATGCAGTTTCAGTTGGTATAGGACTTTTCATAACATTAGTTGGACTTATTTCAGCGGGAATAATAGTAAATAATGATGCAACTCTTATTGCTCTTGGTGAAATTGCATCAAGACCATCTCTTGTATTTATTGTTTCACTAATGATAATGGCATTTCTAACTGCAAAAAATGTAAAAGGAGCACTTTTATATGGAATAGTAGCTGGTACAATTTTAGCACTTATTTTAGGAGTTACTCATTTTCCAGAAGGAGGAATGATTTTCTCACTTCCACCTTCAATTAAAGATGTTGCATTTAAACTTCACTGGAATAATATTTTTACATTTGATATGTTTTCAGTTATGTTTACATTTTTATTTGTAGATTTATTTGACACAGTTGGAACTCTTACAGGAGTTGCAACGAAGGCGAATTTAATTGATGAAGATGGCAATCTTCCAGGTGTAGGTCGTGCACTTTTATCTGATGCAATTGGTACAGTTGTAGGAGCACTACTTGGTACAAGTACAGTTACAACATTTGTTGAATCTGCATCAGGAGTTGCCGATGGTGGTAGAACAGGGCTTACTGCAATATCTTGTGCTTTTTTCTTCTTCTTATCACTATTCTTATTCCCAATATTTTCAATAGTGCCAGCTCAAGCAACATCAGCTGCACTTGTAATGGTTGGATTATTTATGATAAGTCCAATTAATTTAATTAAACTTGATGATTACACAGATTCTGTGCCAGCATTTTTGACAATTGTAACTATGCCCTTTGCATACTCAATTGCTGAAGGTATTTCCGTTGGTATGATTTCTTATGTAATTTTAAAAGTTGCAACAGGTAGAGTTAAAGAAGTGAGCCCAGTAATGTATATCTTGGCAATTATATTTACTCTAAGATATTTACGTCCACTTCTACCATTTTAATTAAAAATTAAATTATTTTAAAAGAAATATAAAATAGTTATTAAATGAAATCATTTGATTCTATTTTATATTTTTTTATTTTGAAATTATACAAATATCTTGTAAAATGAGTGTGATAAATGTATATTATACATAGAGGTGATTGTATGGCTAAAACTAATTTAACTATAAGTGTGGATAATATAGATAAGGAAAATTTTAATAAATTAGTTTCTGAATTAGGATTAAATGTTTCAACTGCTATAAATATGTTTATAAAACAATCAGTAAGAGATAAGGAATTACCTTTAAATTTGTCTATTAATAATAATGAAATATCTGAAAAGTTAATGGATAAATATGATGAAGCTTTTAAAGAACTTGCAAAATGATCAAAGAAAATTTAATGAAACTAGTATTATCAAAAATTCATAAATCTTGATTTATTGAATTGTTAAAGCCCCTTTAGTATAATAGAAATATTAAGGGGGTCTTTTTTTATGAAAAATTTGAAGAAATTATTCTTATTTATATTTATGATTTCAATTTTAACGGCAAATGTATTTGCTGCAGATGAAATTCAAGTTGTACTTGAGCAGCCTGCTGTTTCTCAAGCTAAAAGTGGGGATAGCTTAAAATACAATTTAGTTGTAAATTTACCAAAGAATTTTAAAGAAAAATATTCTTCTTTTTCCGTAACTCTTCTATTAGACAAGGCACTTGATGTAGAAAACACTAAAATGGTTAAGGGAGAAGTTGTAAAGGGAAAACTTGATGTAAGAACTACTACAATAAAGGGCAATGGTCAAAATATTGTCACAATAAATGCAAATGACCTTTCTGTTATAAAGACAGATATACTTGATTTAGAAATAAATACAAAGGTCAAGGAAGATATTAAGAGTTCTAATTTAAAAAATTCCTTTGTGCTTAGTTATGTAGATAAAGGTGGAGAAGCTAAAAGCGATCAAAAGAATTTAGAATCATCTACTAAAACTCAAAATGGAGTTTTAAGTATTAAAGACGTATACACAGATTCAACTTCTATTTCTGGAGAGACAGAAAAAAATGCCAATGTGCGAATTGCAATTGACAAAAAAGTTTATGCAGAAGTGAAATCCGATAAAAATGGTAATTTTAATGTGCCTATTAAGGATTTAAAAGAAGGAACTTTAATACGCATAGTATCAGAAACTAAGGATAAAGAAGCAAGTCTTGAGTATATTGTAAAACCAAAGGTTCAGGCAAATAAATCAACAGAACTTGTAAAAGATGACACTTCAAAGAAAGATGAAACTACTAAGGATAAAAATGGCAAAGTAGATGAAAATAATTCTAAAGATAAAATTAAAGATGATAACAAAGAAAACTACACAGATGTATATGCAACTGTTAGAAGTTTAGGAAAATTAAATGATTATGTTGATTTTGCTAAGGATCTTTCAACAGCAAAGGCATCTAATCAAAATGAAAAGAGATTAAAAGCTGCCATAGCATCAGCTGAATATGTAATTGTTAAGACAGAAGTTTCTACAGAAGAAATTGAAAAATCTCTTGATGAACTTATTAAATCAATTAATATTGTCAGAGTGCCATATATGTCAGGTATTTCTGAAAAAGAATTTGCACCCGAAGAAAAAATAACTAGAGCACAAGCAGCATCAGTATTAAAGAGAATAATAGACCCCAATGCAAAGGCAAATGACACATCTAAATTTAGAGATGTTAAGAAAAGTGCTTGGTACTATGATGATTTAGTTTATATTGAAAAGGAAGGTTTAATAGCTGGTTTTGAAGATGGAACATTTAAACCAGAAAAGCCAATGACTAGAGCTCAATTTGCATCCTTAATTCATAATTATCTAAAATTAGAAGAGGGCAATAATCCAATTAGCTTTAAAGACGTTAAGTCTAATCATTGGGCAGCAAAGGCAATTGACACACTTTCTAGCCATGGAATAATGGTTGGAGATGGAAATAAATTTAATCCAAATAAAAATATAACAAGAGCAGAAGCTGCTACAATTTTTAATAAAATACTAGACAGAAAGATTAATGAAAGTTTTCTAGATAAATATGCAAAGAATACTTTTAAAGACGTAAATAGAGATAGTTGGTACTATTACCAAGTTATAGAAATTACTGCAAAATAGAAAGGAAGAAATAATGAAGGAAATTAGAGTTAGATTTGCACCATCTCCAACAGGATATCTACACATTGGAGGACTTAGAACAGCACTATATAATTATTTATTTGCTAAGAAAAATAAAGGCAAATTTTTACTTAGAATAGAAGATACAGACAGAACAAGATATGTAGAAGGAGCAATTGAAAACTTAATCAATTCTCTAGAATGGGCAGGCATCACTCACGACGAAGGTGTATTTGTAAAAGATGGAGAAATCACAAGCGTTGGAGACTGCGGACCATACATTCAATCAGAAAGACTTCCTATTTATCAAAAATATGTTGATGAATTAATTGAAAAGGGATATGCATACTACTGCTTCTGTACTAAAGAAAGACTTGACTCACTAAGAGAAGAACAAAGAATTAAGGGACAAGTTCCAAAATACGATGGACTATGTCGTTCTATTCCAATTGAAGAAGCAAAGAAGAGAATTGCTCAAGGAGAAGATTATGTAGTAAGACTTAAACTTCCTAAGAATAAAGACATCACTTTTGACGATGCAGTTCGTGGAAAAGTTACAATTAACACTGACGAAATTGACGATCAAGTTCTTATGAAGTCCGATGGATTCCCAACTTATCACTTAGCAGTAATAGTTGACGATCATCTAATGGGCATCACTCACATTGTAAGAGGGGAAGAATGGCTTGCATCTACTCCAAAACACGTATATCTATATGAATGTTTTGGATGGGAAGCTCCACAATTTGTTCACCTTCCAACAGTGTTAAATAAAGACAGAAAGAAACTTTCAAAGAGACAAGGTGATGTATCTGTTGAAGACTTTAGAAATAGAGGATATTTACCAGAAGGACTTGTAAACTATCTTGCACTTGTTGGTTGGTCTCCAGAAGATGGCGAAGAAATTATGACTCTTGATGAAATGGTTGAAAAATTTAGTTTCGATAGAGTTGGCAAGAGCGGTGGAATATTTGACACAGATAAATTAAACTGGGTTAACTCTCACTACATTAAATCCTACGATTTAGATAAACTTGCAGAACTTTCAATTCCATTTGTAGTAAAATCTGGCCTTTTAACTGAAGAAGAAATTAGAGACAACTTTGAATGGTACAAGGTTTTAATTGACACAGTAAGAGAAGGAATTGACAAATTAGAAGACATTCCGGAACATATTTCTTTCTTATTTGGAGACATTGAAATTACAGAAGATGCAGCAAAAGAAGAACTTAAAGCAGAACATGTGCCTGCACTTTTAGATTCCTTTATTAAAATTGTAAAATCTCATGATGAAATAGATTTAGAAGTAGCTAAGGGACTGATGAAAGAAGTTCAAAAAGATTCTGGAATTAAAGGCAAACAACTTTACATGCCAACAAGAGCAGCAATATCAGGAAATGTACACGGACCAGATATGTCAAATATAATTTATCTTTTAGGAAAAGACAAACTTATAGAAAGAGCAGAAAAAATTAAAAATTCGCTATAAATTAAAATAAGAGGGAACGTTTAAAGCATGCGCTCCCTCTTATTATTTATATTTAAAAAGGCAATTGTTTTAAAGGCATCTAAGTGATTATTTTAAATTAGATAAAACAATAAAGTATATTAATTTTTAGTCCTTTGGATATGAATAAACATAATTTAACTCCTTTATAATATGATTTCAATAAAATAAAATAAAATAATTCTTAAAATTAAACATCTAACAATTCATTAATAGCATCAAATATTCTATTAAACCCTTCTTTTAGCACTTCCCTTGGGCAGGCAATGCTAATTCTAAAGTAACCTTCTCCAGAATTACCAAAAACAGATCCGTCTTCAATTAATAAATCATATTTGGAAATTAAGATATCCATTAAATCTTTATGATTTACATAAGCGCCAAAATTAATCCATGCAAGAAAAGTTCCTTCGGGTTTTTTGAAATTTGTCTTGGGTAGTTTTTTCTCTAGCAAGTCAGTTAAATAATCAAAATTATCCTCAACATAATCCAAGACTTCATCAACCCAATAATCACATTTAGAATATGCAGTTTCGCAAAGTATCATATCAAGTGGAGGTGCAAATCTAATATAATGTCTACCATATGTTTCTTTATTCCATTTTTCTTTTAACTCTTTATCATTTATTATTATTTGAGCGATAGGAAGACCACCGACGTTGAATGTTTTACTAGGAGCAACAGCGCTAATAATTTTATCGTATAAATCTAAAGACATAATGGGGTAATGTTTAATATTTTTTCTTGTTAAATCACAATGGATTTCGTCAGAGAAAATTATTAAATTATTTTCTTTACAAATTTGTATAATTTTTTCAAGTTCTTCTTTTTTCCACACTCTTCCAACAGGGTTGTGAGGGGAACATAATAATAGCATAGTATTATTTGGACTTTTTGCCTTATTTTCTAAATCTTCAAAATCAATTTTATAATAGCCGTCTTCCAATATGAGATTATTATTTATAACTTTTCTTCCACTCTCTTTAATAATCTGAGCAAAGGGGTAAAAAACAGGAGGTTGTATAATAATACCTTCCCCTTCATTAGTAAAGGCATTAATTGCAAAACCTATGGCAGGTAAAACACCTGGGGAATAAAATATTGAGTCCGATTTAATATCCCAATCAAATCTACTTTTATACCAGTTATTAATTGAATTGAAATACTTGTTACTAGGCATTGATTGTCCAAAAAATCCATGTTCAACTATTTTTATCAAAGAATCAGTTATATTTTCTGAAACTTTAAACTCCATATCTGAGAGCCAAAGGGGTAGTGCAGAATCAGAGGCTCTTGAATCAACAAAATCCTTATGATCCCATTTGACACTATCTGTTCCACGTCTGTCATGAATAATATTCAAATTTAATTTTTTCATAGAATCACCTCGGCTTAATTCTATCAAAATAAAAAAAATAAATTTAAAATGTCGAGTCCACTTATAAGAAATTATTATTCTATAAGTTTCATAAAAGTGGAAATATCATTCATTTTTATGATAAAATTAACAAGAATGTTAGAGAATAGCTTTTTTTATATTATTATTATATTTATAGGAAAACCATGGAAAATTATTTAAAAACAATAGGACAAAAAATAAGAGAAATTAGAAAAATAAGAGGAATGACTTTAGAAGAATTGGCTAAAAAAATACATAAAAGTAAGTCAGCTTTATCAAAATATGAAAATGGGGAAATAAATATTGATATATTGACACTTAAAGAAATTAGTGAAGTTTTTGAAATTGACATTATAAATTTAATTCCAAGAAAAGAATTAAAAAAAAATAAAGATAATGAAATAGAAAGTATACCGAGTTTTTTTAAAAATAATTCAAAAATTTATACTTATTATTATGATGGGAGAAACTCGAAAATTGTTATCTCCCAGATTGAACTTGATAAATATAATAACGAGATAATTATGTACATGAATTTTTTAGACTATTCCCATCCTTATATTTGTGAAAACACATATTCTGGAAGTATAAGTCATTACGACAGCATAACTAGGATAAACCTTGAGAATAAAGATACAAATATTGAAAAACCTATTATTACCATATTATCTCCCTTTGTGGATACAGAAGAAAGATGGGGACTTTGGACTGGAATCTCAATCAGACCAATAATGCCAGCATCTGTAAAAATGTTATTTTCTTCAAAAATTATTGAAGATGATAAGGAGTTAAAAAAAAGATTAATTCTTAGTAAAGAAGATATTTATTATATAAAGAAATTTAATATGTTTTCAGTATTTTAAGCAAAAACCCAGAATAAATCACTGGGTTTTTTTATTTTATTTATTTAATACACATTTATTATAATTATTTACTATAAATGTTACATTAATTATTTTGTGGTATAATCAAATTGATAAAAAGACGAAAATCATTTAAGAGGTGTAATGTGAAAAATACTATTAGAGATTTTGATTTTAAAGATAAAACTGCACTTGTAAGAGTGGATTTTAACGTACCCATTAAGGACGGAAAAGTTACAGGTGACGACAGAATTATAAAAGCAGTTGACACTATAAACTTCCTAGCAGATGCTGGAGCTAAAGTTGTACTTATGAGTCATCTTGGTAGACCAAAGGGAGAGTACAAAGAAGATTTATCTCTTGCACCAGTTGCAAAAAGGGCAAGTGGAATACTAAAAAAAGATGTTAAATTTATTGCATCAAAAGATGTAGTAGACGATAAAGTTGTGGAAGAAGTTAAAAATCTAAAATCAGGAGAAATCGCACTTTTAGAAAACTTAAGATTTGTAAAAGGTGAAGAAAAAAATGATCCTGATTTTGCAAAGAAACTTTCTTCTCTTGGAGATATTTTTGTAAATGATGCCTTTGGAACTGCTCACAGAGCTCATGCTTCTAATGTCGGCGTTGCAAAAAATCTTCCATCATGTGTTGGATTTTTAGTTGAAAAAGAAGTTAAGTATTTTGACGAAGCTTTAGAAAATCCAGAAAAACCTTTTGTTGCAATTCTTGGAGGCTCAAAGGTTTCTGATAAAATTGGAGTAATAGAAAATTTACTTGAAAAAGTTGACTCTCTTGTAATTGTAGGGGCAATGGCAAATACTTTCTTAAAGTCTAAGGGACTTGAAGTTGGCAAATCTCTTGTTGAAGATGACAAGCTTGACCTTGCGAGAGAGATTATGGCAAAGGCCATTGAAAATGATGTGAATTTAATATTACCTGAAGATGTTGTAGTTGCACCTGAACTTTCAGAAGATGCAAAGGGCGAAATGAAAGAAGTCGAAGATGTAAGTACAGAAGATATGATACTAGATATTGGCAAGGAAAGTTTAGAAGATATTAAAAATGAACTTCAAAGTGCAAAAACTGTAATCCTCAATGGACCATGTGGAGTTTTTGAAATTGAAGAATTTTCTCATGGAACAATTGGACTTGCAAAAATCTTAGCTGATATAGACGCTACAGTTATTGTAGGTGGTGGAGATTCAGTTGCTGCAGTTGAAAAGGCAGGAGTTGAAGATAAATTAACTCACATTTCAACTGGTGGCGGCGCAAGTCTTGAAATGCTTGAAGGAAAAACTTTACCAGGAATAGAGGCGGTTAGTGATAAATAATGAGAAGAAAATATATTTGTGGAAATTGGAAGATGAATAAGACATCTTCTGAAGCAATAGATTTTGCTAAAGAAATAAATAAATGGGAATTTAAAAATGTAGATGTATTAATTGCACCTTCCTTTGTAAGCCTTGAATCTTTTAGAAAAAATGCAAAGAAAGAAATAGAAGTTGCTGCACAAAATGTATCTCAATATGAAAGTGGAGCATACACTGGCGAAGTTTCTACTGAAATGTTAAAAGATATTGACGTCAACTCTGTAATCATTGGACATTCAGAAAGACGTGAAATATTTAATGAATCAAATGAAACTGTAAATGCAAAGGTAAAAAAAGCATTAGAAAATAATTTAAAAGTTATACTTTGCCTTGGAGAATCTGAAGAGCTAAGAGAAGCAAATAAAGAAGTTGAATTTGTAAAAACTGAACTTTTAGAATCTCTAAGTGGAGTTAAAAACATAGAAAATGTAACTATTGCCTATGAGCCAATTTGGGCAATAGGAACAGGAAAGACTTGCTCAGCAGATGATGCAGAAAAAATGTGTAAGGAAATAAGAAATACAATTTCTGAAAATTACGGTGAAATTTCTTATGAAACAAGAATTTTATACGGAGGATCTGTTAAGCCAGCAAATGCTTCTGAAATCCTTTCTAAGGAAAATATTGACGGAGTATTAGTTGGAGGAGCAAGTTTAAAAGTAGATGACTTTGTAGAAATTATAAAAGCGGGAGAAAATTTATGAAACCTGTAATGTTAATTATATTAGATGGTTTTGGAAATAGAGATAGAGTTGAAGGAAATGCAGTAAAGCTTGCAAAGACTCCAACTATTGACAGCTTGAGAGAAAAATGTCCCACTACAGAAATTTATGCAAGTGAAGAGTATGTAGGACTTCCAAAGGGTCAAATGGGAAACTCTGAAGTTGGACACTTAAATATTGGAGCAGGCAGGGTAATCTATCAAAATTTGACAAAGATTACAAAAGCTATTGAAACTGGAGAATTTTATAAAAACCCAGAGTTTTTAAGAGCGACAGAAAATGCAAAGAAAAATAATTCAAAAATACATTTAATTGGACTACTATCAAAGGGTGGAGTTCACTCACATATGGATCACTTAAGAGCGCTTGTTGAACTTACAAAGAGAGAAGGACTAAGTGATGTCTATATTCATGCAATTACAGACGGACGTGACGTATCGCCTAATGCAAGTATAGAAGATATAAAGGAATTTATAGACGAAATCGATGAAATAGGCGTTGGCAAAATTGCCACAATTTCAGGTAGATACTTTGCAATGGATAGAGACAATAGATGGGAAAGAACAAAGAAGTATTACGACAACTTAACTACAGATGAGTATTTAGTTGATGAAGATATACTTGATTATATAAAGAATTCTTACGAAAAAAAGACAACTGATGAATTTTTAGAGCCTGCAAAATTTATAAAGGGTTCTGAAATTTCAGCAGGAGATTCCATAATTTGCTTTAACTTTAGACCAGATAGAGTTAGACAAATAACTAGGGCCTTAGTCGATGATAATTTCAACGGATTTGAAAGAGAACAAATCCTTGATTTAACTTATGTTGCAATGACTGAGTACGACAAGGAAATTAAAAATAAAACTGTAGCCTTTAAAGATGAAATTCCAAAAAATACACTTGGCGAAGTCTTAGAAAGAAAAAATATAAATCAACTTAGAATTGCAGAGACTGAAAAATACGCCCACGTTACATTTTTCTTTAACGGAGGACGTGAAGTTCCCTTTAAGGGAGAAGACAGAGTCCTTATTCCATCTCCCAAAGTTGCAACTTATGACTTAAAACCAGAGATGAGTGCAATAGAAGTTACAGATGAAGTAGTTGCAAGATTAAAATCTAAAAAATATGGAGCAATTATCTTAAACTTTGCAAATCCAGATATGGTTGGTCACACTGGAGATTTAGATGCTGCCATAAAGGCAGTGGAAACAGTAGACACTCAGCTTAAGAGAATTTTAGATGAATTAGAAGAAGTAGGTGGAGCAGCAATAATAACTGCAGACCACGGGAATTGCGAACTTATGATAGATGATGACGGCAATGTAATCACAAGCCACAGCACAAATATGGTTCCACTATTTTTATATGGAGTGGACAAAAAACTTAGAAGTGGCGGAGCATTGTGTGACCTTTCACCAACTATTTTAGAATTACTAGAAATAAATAAGCCACAAGAAATGACAGGCAAGAGCTTAATTGAGGAGGAAGTATGAGCTTAATTACAGATGTATATGCAAGAGAAGTCTTAGATTCTAGGGGAAACCCAACAGTAGAAGTTGAAGTATTAACTGAATTTGATGGTTTTGGCAGAGCAATTGTGCCATCAGGTGCATCTACTGGAATCTATGAAGCAGTTGAACTTAGAGATAAAGATAAAAATAGATACCTTGGAAAAGGTGTAGAAGATGCAGTGAGAAATGTAAATGAAATTATCTCTAAAGAATTAGTATTTGAATATGACGTGCTAGATCAAGTTGCAATTGATGAACTTTTAATAGCACTTGATGGATCAGAAAATAAGGGAAAACTTGGAGCAAATGCAATTCTTGGAGTATCAATTGCAGTGGCTCGTGCAGCAGCTGATGAACTTGGGCTTCCACTTTATCAATACATTGGAGGAGTAAATGCAAAGACACTTCCAGTTCCAATGATGAACATATTAAATGGTGGAGAACACGCTGACAACAATGTAGACATTCAAGAATTTATGATTATGCCAGTTGGAGCAAAATCTTTTAAAGAAGCAATGAGAATGGGCGCAGAAGTTTATCACTCACTTAAAAATGTATTAAAAGAAGCAGGACTTGCAACTGGAGTTGGTGACGAAGGTGGATTTGCACCAAACCTTTCATCAAATGCAAAGGCTCTTGAAGTAATTGTAGAAGCAATTGAAAAAGCTGGATATAAAGCTGGCGAAGATATAGTACTTGCAATTGATGCTGCAGCAAGTGAATTCTACGATAAGGACAAAAAAGAATATTTCTTAAAGGGTGAAGACAGAAGACTAAGCTCTAAAGAAATGGCAGAGTATTACGAAGAATTAGTAAATAAATATCCAATTATGTCAATTGAAGATGGACTTGACGAAGACGACTGGGAAGGTTGGAAAATCTTGACAGATGCAATTGGAGAGAGAGTTCAACTTGTAGGAGACGACTTATTCGTAACAAATACAAAGAGACTTGAAAGAGGGATTGAAGAAAAAGTTTCAAATTCAATCTTAATAAAATTAAATCAAATTGGAACATTGACAGAAACACTTGATGCAATAGAACTTGCAAAGAGAAATAAAATGACTGCTGTAATATCTCACAGATCAGGAGAAACAGAAGACACAACAATTGCTGATTTAGCAGTTGCAACAAATGCAGGATTTATAAAGACAGGAGCACCGGCTAGAAGTGAAAGAGTTGCAAAATACAACGAACTTCTAAGAATAGAAGATGAACTTTACACAATGGCTAAATATCCTGGAAAAGATGCCTTCTATAATTTAAAGTAATATGAAAATTATATTTATAAGACATGGCGAAGCAGAAATCTATGCAGAAGATGACTTTGAAAGAAAACTTACAATACAAGGTAAAAGGAAACTCGAAGCAATCTTTGAAGAATTTGCAGAAGATTTAGAAGATAAAGAAAGCTATAAAATTTATTCATCACCACTGAGACGTGCAAAGGAAACAGCAGAAATTTTGTCTCGCTATTTAGAAAAAGATTACGAAGTGAAAAACTATCTTGCAGGCGGTAGAATAGAAGATATATTAAAAGAATTAGACAGAAATAACAATTATATATTTGTATCACATGAACCATTTTTATCAAATTGGATTTATCAACTTACAGGAGAGTTAAAAATTGTATCAAGGGGAAGCATTCACCCAGTAGAAGTAAAATAAATATTTAATAAAATCAGCTCATAGGGGCTGATTTTTCTTGTTCTAAAATAAATTCAAAACTTGTAATTAAATATAATAAAATATATAATGACTTGAGTAAAAGACTCAAGTCTTTTAATTTTTATGAATGGAGATTTTAATGAAGACTTCTTATATACTTATGATTATCACAATCCTATCAAAAGTTTTTGGCCTCGTGCGTGAGAAGGCACTGGCTTATTTTTTTGGTGCAGGGATTGTTGCCGATATATTTTTAATTGCTTTTCAGCTTCCAATGACTTTTACAAATGTCATTAGTGGTGCTGTTGCCAATGGTTACATACCAATGTATGATCAAATAAGGCAAGAAAGCGACAAGAAGAATGCCGATAATTTCACATCAAATCTTGCAAATATTATAATGTTTATCTTCATTATTGTAACAATTGTTGCAATTATTTTTGCAAGACCTCTTGTAAAGCTAATGGCTGAAGGCTTCACTGGTGATAAACTTGAGACTGCAGTTTTTGTATCTAGAGTAGCCATGCTTTCTATTGCTATAACTGCCACAAGTTCAATTTATAAGGCTTATTTACAAATTCACGAAAAGTTTGTTGTATCAGTTGTCCATTCAATCCTTATGAATATCATAATTATTGTATTTATGGCTATTTCTTATAAACTTGGAATTAATTATCTTGCAATAGGAATTTTTTTGGCATTTACTTTACAATATACTATCTTTATCCTTCCTATTAAGAGAACTGGATATAATTACAAATTAATTATTAAGCCCTTTGATGAAAATATAAAGAAGATGTTTTTATTTATACTTCCAATTTTAATTTCAACCTCAGCTATTGAAGTAAATTTTATGATTTCTAGATCACTTTCATCAGGTTTATTTGCAGGCGGGATTTCAGTTTTAAACTATGCATATAAGCTTCAAGGTTTTGTAACAGGAATTGTAGTTACTTCTATTATTACTGCAACTTATCCTAAGCTTGCCAACTTTGGTTCAAAAAGAGATTATGTAAATTTAAAAAAATCACTTAGTGAAGGAATATCAAATATGCTTTTATTAGTAATTCCTGCAGCTTTTGGACTATTTGCATTTTCACTTCCCATTGTAAATCTACTTTTTGTAGGTGGAGAGTTTACTCTTGACGATGCAAAAATAACTGCCGTTGTGCTCTCCTTTTATGCCTTTGGGGTTATTGGAATTGGTCTAAGAGAAATGCTCTCAAGAGTTTTTTATTCAATGGGTGACAGTAAGACTCCAGTTATAAATTCTATTATCATAGTTATATTAAATGTTATTCTTTCATTTATACTTTCTAATATAATGGGAATAAGGGGACTTGCTCTTGCAACTACAATTTCATTTTTCATAGGTGCAATTGCAATGTATATTCCATCTATTAAATACATTGGAAATATTTTTGGAAAGAAGCTAGTTACAAATATTGTCAAAATATTATTTTCATCTATTGTAATGTCTATTTTTTCAAAACTTGTATATAATTTTATGTTTAACATATTGGGAAGTAATTTATCTCTAATTATTTCTATATTAATTGCAGGATTTGTGTATTTAATACTTTTAATTATTTTAAAAGTTGATGAAATAATAGAAATTTTTCAATTAATTAAGAGTAAAATAAGGGTGCAAAACAAATAAGCCTTTTCTTTTTCACTTTATTAGTGTAAAATATTAGTAATAAGGGGTGATTAAATGAAAGTAATATTTCACGTAGTAGAACAAGATAAATGGCAAGCAGTACTTTCTAATGTAAAGGATTTATTAAATACTTATGAAGATGTAAAGATTGAAATTGTAGCCATGTCAAAGGCAGCAGGATTATTTAATAGATATTCAGGAGTTGATTTTGAAGGGGTTATTGGAAATCCAAAAGTTAATATTACTATTGGAGAAACAGCTCTTAAAGAAAATAATTTATCTAATAATATGATTCCTTCTGAAATTAAAATTGAATCTTTAGTTATCACAAAAATTGTTGAACTTCAAAATGAAGGATATGGTTATATAAGACTTTAATAATTTAAAATAAATTCTGTCATAATGGCAGAATTTTTTTATTTTAGCCTTGAAAAATATATACATAAATGATAAAATGACTAATTGCATAATAACAATTAGAGTGGCGTAGTGTTCTCTAATTCAGTACACGCATTTGAAAGGCTAGGGTGAAAAATTAATGGTACATCCTGTGAAATATGGGAAACGTGAGAGAATGAGTTTTTCTCGTGTAGATGAGGTAATGTCACTTCCAAACCTCTTAGACGTGCAGACTTCTTCATTTAAATGGTTAATTGATGAAGGGTTGAAAGAGGTCTTTGATGATGTTTCTCCTATCGAGGATTACTCTGGAAATTTAATTTTAGAATTTCTAGATTATCATTTATCAGAAGATATTAAATATGATATTGATGAATCTAAGCAAAGAGATACTAATTACTGTGCTCCTTTGAAGGTTAAGGTTAGACTTATTAATACTGAGACTGGAGAAGTTAAGGAACAAGAAGTCTTTATGGGAGATCTTCCACTTATGACTCCAACTGGTACATTTGTAATAAATGGTGCGGAACGTGTTGTTGTATCGCAACTTGTTAGAAGTCCAGGAGCATATTACAAAGAAGAGAGAGATAAGACTGGTAAAAAGATTTATTCAGCAACTCTTATTCCTAATAGAGGTGCATGGCTTGAGTTTGAAACAGATGCTCAAGGTGTAATTAATGTAAGAATTGATAGAACTAGAAAACTTCCTATTACAGTACTACTAAGAGCTATTGGTGTTGAATCCAATAGGGAAATTATTGATGTTCTAGGAGAAACTGAAACAGTTTTAAAAACTCTAGAAAAAGATATAACAACAAATAAGGAAGAAGCTCTTCTTGAAATCTACAAGAAATTAAGACCAGGCGAGCCTCCAACTATTGAATCAGCACAGTCTCTTTTTGAAAATATGTTTTTCGACGACAGAAGATATGATCTTGCTAAAGTTGGAAGATATAAATTCAATAAAAAATTGGGAATTAGCGCTAGAATAGAAGATAATTTTGCAGCAGAAGATATAATCGATCCAATGACTGGGGAAATCCTAGTTGAAGAAGGTGGATATATCGATAGAAAACTTGCAAATAGAATTGAATCAGCTGGTGTAAACCAAGCAATCTTAAAATCTGATGTAAATCAAGAACACGCAAGTGAAACTACTATTGTAATAGGTAACAATTTTACATTTGTAGATGCTTATGAACTTGATTTTGATATGGAAGAATTAGGTTTTAAAGAAAAAGTTTATAGACCACTATTTGACGAATTATATGAAGAATTTTCAGAAGATACTGAAAAGTTCAAAGAAGAGCTAGTTAAAGCTCACAGAGAACTTTCTCCTAAAAATATCTTAGTTGATGATATTATCGCTGGTATTAATTATGAATTTAATTTATTAAACAATATTGGCGAAGAAGATGACATCGACCACTTAGGTAACAGAAGAATTCGTTCTGTTGGAGAACTTCTTCAAAATCAATTTAGGATTGGTGTATCTAGAATGGAAAGAGTTATTCGTGAAAGAATGACTGTACAAGATGTAGATGCAACAACTCCACAATCACTTATAAATATTAGACCTGTGACAGCAGCTATAAAAGAATTTTTTGGCTCTTCACAACTTTCACAATTTATGGATCAAAACAATCCTCTATCAGAATTAACTCACAAAAGAAGGTTATCTGCACTTGGACCTGGTGGGTTGAGCAGAGATAGAGCGGGATTTGAAGTGCGTGACGTCCATAACTCACACTACGGAAGAATGTGCCCTATTGAAACGCCAGAAGGTCCAAATATAGGACTTATAACTTCCCTTACAACTTATGCTAGAATTAACGACTATGGATTTATTGAAACTCCATATAGAAAAGTTGTAGATGGAGTTGTTACAGATCAAATTGACTATTTAACTGCAGATGTAGAATGGGAGCAAATTATTGCCCAAGCCGATGAAAAACTTGACGAAAACAATAAATTTGTAGAAGACAGAATTGCAGCTAGAGGTCATGGCGGTAATGCCGATATATTCGATATAAAAGATGTAAACTACATGGACGTGTCCCCTCAACAAATTGTTGCTGTAGGTACTTCCATGATACCATTTTTAGAAAATGACGATGCCAACAGAGCCCTAATGGGTGCCAACATGCAACGTCAAGCAGTTCCATTACTAAAGACTGAAGCTCCAGTTGTAGGTACAGGTATTGAATACAGAGCTGCAAAAGACTCAGGAGTAGTAATAGTTGCTAAAAACGCTGGTACAATTAAGAAAGTCGATTCAAATCATATTGAAATTGAAAGAGATGATGATAAGACTATCGACACATATAAATTACACAAATTCATGGGTGGTAACCAAGGTACTACTATTAACCAAAGACCTATTGTAAACTTTGGTGATAAAGTAGAAGCTGGTGAAATTATAGCCGATGGACCAAGTACAGATATGGGCGAAATGGCTCTTGGTAAAAATATCCTAATTGCCTTTATGAACTGGGAAGGATATAACTACGAAGATGCCATGCTTGTAAGTCAAGAACTTGTAATTAATGATGTTCTAACATCACTTCACATTGAAGAGTATGAATCAGAAGCAAGAGATACTAAGCTTGGACCTGAAGAAATTACAAGAGATATTCCAAATGTTGGAGACGATATGTTAAAAGACTTAGACAGTCGTGGAATTATAAGAATTGGGGCAGAAGTTAAACCAGGAGATATTCTTGTTGGTAAAGTTACTCCAAAGGGAGAGACTGAACTTTCTGCAGAAGAAAGACTTCTTCGTTCTATATTTGGAGAAAAAGCAAGAGAAGTAAGAGATACATCTCTAAGACTTCCTCATGGTGAACATGGTATTGTTGTAGATGTTAAAACATTTAACAGATCTGAAGGAGACGAATTACAACCTGGCGTAAATGAAATGGTAAGAGTATTCGTTGCAACTAAGAGAAAAATCCAAGTAGGAGACAAGATGTGTGGCCGTCACGGTAACAAAGGGGTTATCTCAAGGGTTATGCCTAAAGAAGATATGCCTTATATGCCAGATGGAACACCTATCCAGATAGTGCTTAACCCATTAGGGGTACCTTCTCGTATGAACCTTGGACAAGTACTTGAAGTTCACTTGGGACTTGCTGCTAAAAAATTAGGGTGGCATGTAGCTACACCAGTATTTGACGGTGCTAATGAAGGAGACATCTTTGACACATTAGAAAAAGCTGGTTACTCAAGAGATGGTAAGATTCAGCTTCGTGATGGTAGAACTGGAGAAGAATTTGACCATCCAGTAACTGTTGGATATATGTATATGTTAAAACTTCACCACTTAGTTGATGAAAAGATTCACGCTCGTTCAACTGGACCATACTCATTAGTTACTCAACAACCACTTGGAGGTAAGGCTCAATTTGGTGGACAAAGATTTGGGGAAATGGAAGTTTGGGCTCTTGAAGCCTATGGTGCAAGTTATACTCTTCAAGAAATGCTAACAGTTAAATCTGACGATATTGTTGGACGTGTTAAGACTTATGAAGCAATTGTAAAAGGTGAAAATATTCCTCAACCAGGAGTACCAGAATCCTTCAAAGTTCTTATTAAAGAATTACAATCACTTGCTTTAGAAATTCAAGTTCTAGATGAAAATGGAAATGAAGTAGATCTTGAAGTTGATGAAGATGAATTAACGAAAATTGATAATATAGATGACAAAAACACTGAATCTGAAGAGGATATTAAAGAGCTAATTGAACACACTGGCTCAGATCCTACTGCAGGAATTAGAACTATATCTAATGATGAAGTAGAGTCTTTTGAAAACAGTCATTACTACGAAGATGAAGATGGTAATACTGAGGATGAAGACGAATACGACGATGACGACGATTCAATTGATGATTAATTAGAATTTTCTAATTGTATATATGAAAGGAGAAGTGCTCCTTGAGCGAACATGAATTATTCCATTCAATAAAAATTGGACTTGCTTCACCACAAAAGATTAGATCTTGGTCTTATGGTGAGGTTAAAAAACCAGAAACTATTAACTATAGAACATTAAAGCCAGAAAAAGAAGGTCTTTTCTGTGAAAAGATTTTTGGACCTACAAAGGACTGGGAGTGTTCCTGTGGTAAATATAAGAGAGTTAGATATAAGGGTGTAGTTTGTGAAAAATGTGGAGTTGAAGTAACTAAGGCTAAGGTTCGTCGTGAAAGAATGGGTCACATAGAACTTGCCGCTCCAGTATCTCACATTTGGTATTTTAAAGGAATTCCTTCAAGAATGGGTCTAGTACTTGATATGAGTCCTAGAGCTCTTGAAAAGGTACTTTATTTTGCATCATATATAGTTACACATGTAGAACCAGGTGAAACTACACTTTATGAAAAACAACTTTTGACTGAAATTGAATATCGTGAATTTAAAAGAGAATATGGTGACAAATTCACTGCAAAGATGGGTGCTGAAGCCATTAGAGATCTTTTAGAAAAAGTTGATCTTCAAAAAGAAAATGATGAATTAACTGAAGAACTTCAAGATGCAACAGGTCAAAAGAAAATTAGAATTACAAGAAGACTTGAAGTAATAGATGCATTCATTCAATCAGACAACAAACCTGAATGGATGATACTTGACGCAATCCCAGTAATCCCACCAGATTTAAGACCAATGGTTCAACTTGATGGTGGTAGATTTGCTACAAGTGATTTAAATGATTTATATAGAAGAATTGTAAATAGAAACAACAGACTTAAGAAGCTAATGGACATCAATGCTCCAGATATCATTGTTAGGAATGAAAAGAGAATGCTTCAAGAGTCAGTTGATGCTCTAATAGATAATGGAAGAAGAGGAAGACCTGTAACTGGCCCTGGCAATAGACCACTTAAATCTTTATCAGAAATGTTAAAGGGTAAACAAGGTCGTTTCCGTCAAAACTTACTTGGTAAGAGAGTTGACTACTCTGGACGTTCTGTAATCGTAGTTGGTCCAGATCTTAAATTCTACCAATGTGGACTTCCAAAGAATATGGCTCTTGAACTATTTAAACCATTTGTAATGAGAGAGCTTGTAAAAAGAGAATTAACTTATAATATAAAATCAGCAAAGAGAATGGTAGAAAGAGGAAGAGAAGAAGTTTGGGATGTACTTGAAGATGTAATTAAAGACCATCCAGTACTTCTAAACCGTGCACCGACACTTCACAGACTTGGTATTCAAGCTTTTGAACCAGTGCTAGTTGAAGGTAAGGCAATAAAACTTCACCCACTTTCTTGTACAGCTTATAACGCCGATTTTGACGGTGACCAAATGGCTGTCCATCTACCACTTTCTACAGAAGCACAAGCAGAAGCAAGACTACTTATGCTTTCTACAAATAATATCTTGGCACTAAAAGATGGTAAGCCAATTACTACACCTACTCAAGATATGGTACTTGGATCTTATTACCTAACACTTAATAGAAAAGACAAGATGCCAGGAGATGGATCAATTTACAGAAATTATGATGAAATGTTCCACGCTTACGAATCTGGATTCTTACACTTACAATCACATGTATCTGTTAGAAGATTTGCAGATGAAAACGACAAGAGAGGAAAAATAATTTCATCAACTGTAGGTAGATTCTTAGTAAATGAATTCATTCCTCAAGACTTAGGTTTTGTAAATAGAGATGAAGATAAATACTCTCTAGAAATTGACCAAGTAATCGACAAAAAACTTCTTGGTAAAATTATAGAAAAAACTTATAAAAAACATGGCAATATTAAAACTGCCCAATTACTTGATGACATAAAGGCAAATGGATATCACTACTCAACAATTGGAGCTATTTCAATTTCAATGGGTGATGTTCAAATTCCTGAAAGTAAACCTCAAATATTACAAGATGCTGAAAAAGAAGTTGCTAAATATGAAAAAGCTTTTAGAAGAGGTCTAATATCCGATGAAGAAAGATATGAAAAGGTAATTGAAATATGGAACAAAGCAACTGATGACTTAACTGATGATGTAATGGACGGCTTTGATGAGCTTAATAATATTTACATCATGGCAGACTCAGGAGCCAGAGGTTCAAAGAACCAAATCAGACAACTTGCAGGTATGCGTGGACTTATGGCATCACCTTCAGGTAGAACAATAGAAGTTCCAATCACATCAAACTTTAGAGAAGGACTATCAGTACTAGAATTCTACATGTCTGCCCATGGTTCTAGAAAGGGACTTGCAGATACAGCCCTAAGAACAGCGGACTCTGGATATCTAACAAGAAGACTAGTTGACGTATCTCAACAAGTTATTATCTCAGAAGAAGACTGTGGAACTGATGAATATTTAGTAGCAAGAGCTTTTAAAGATGGCAAGGAATTAATTGAATCACTAGCTGATAGAATCGAAGGAAGATATGCCTTTGAAGACATTATTCATCCAGAAACTGGAGAAGTAATGGTTCATGCTAATGAACAAATTCCTGATGAAGTTGCAGTTGATATTGAAGCAGCTGGAATAAAAGAAGTTAAGGTTAGATCAGTTCTTGGATGCAAGAGTAAAAACGGCGTTTGTGCACACTGCTATGGTAAGAACCTTGCAACTGGATCACATATAAGCATTGGGGAAGCTGTTGGTGTAATCGCGGCTCAATCAATTGGTGAACCAGGTACACAACTTACAATGAGAACATTCCACACTGGTGGGGTAGCATCTGCAACAGACATTACTCAAGGTCTTCCTAGAGTTGAAGAGCTTTTTGAAGCTAGAAAACCAAAGGGACTTGCAATAATTGCTGAAAGAGCTGGTACTGTAGAAATTAAAGAAACTAATAAGAAGAGAGAAGTAATAATTACTACAGAAGATGGATCAGTTGACAGTTATAATATAGTTTATGGTTCAAGACTTAAGGTCAAAGATGGAGATGAAGTTGAAGCAGGTGACGAACTTACTCAAGGTTCAGTATATCCACAAGATTTACTTCGTGTAAAAGGACCTAAGGGTGTTGAAGAATATATTGTAAAAGAAGTGCAAAGAGTTTATAGATTACAAGGGGTAGACATTAACGATAAACACATTGAAATTATTGTTAGACAAATGCTATCTAAGTGTAAGATAGAAGATGCAGGAGAAACAGATTTACTTCCAGGTTCCCTAGTAAATGTAGTTGACTACAAGAGAGCAAATGCAGAAGCTATTGAAGAAGGAAGACAACCAGCAATTGGAGTTATAAATCTTCTTGGTATAACTAAGGCATCTCTTGCAACAGATTCATTCCTATCAGCAGCATCATTCCAAGAAACAACTAGAGTTCTTACAGATGCAGCTATTAAAGGTAAGGAAGATAAGCTAGAAGGATTAAAGGAAAATATAATTATTGGACAATTAATCCCAGCAGGTACAGGTACAAGATCAAACTCAAGAGTTCAAATTGCAGTTAATGAGAATTTAAAAGAAGACTACAATATTCTTGAAAATTCTGAAGTAGTTACTAAAAAAGATTTAAAACTTGAACTTGAAACAGTTGAAGAATAAAATATAAAAAAGATGTTGCAGATTTCTGCAGCATCTTTTTTATTAAATTTAAATAAACTTAATTTTATAATATATAAATTTTATTGTGAAAAGCTTTTTAAATTTATAGAAAGTAAAAAAAATAATTAATTTGTAAAAAAATATTAATAAAATTTAGAGAAATGCCTATTTTATCAAATTTATAGTTGACTAAATTTACTAATAATGATAAAATACGAAGAGTATTTGAGAGTAGACTACCTGCAATAGGTAGTCTTCCTATTGTTCAAATATTTATTATTAAAACAGGGGGTGCAAGAATGCCTACAATTAACCAATTAGTAAGAAATGGTAGAAAGAAAATTCACAGTAAATCTAAATCACCAGCTCTTGATGTAAACTATGATACTTTAAAGAAAGTTGAAACTGAAGTTAACTCTCCACAAAAGAGAGGAGTTTGTGTTGCAGTAAGAACAGTAACACCTAAGAAACCTAACTCAGCTTTAAGAAAAGTTGCCAGAGTTCGTTTAACTAACGGATACGAAGTAATGGCTTACATTCCAGGAATTGGACACAATCTTCAAGAACACAGTGTTGTTTTAATTCGTGGAGGAAGAGTAAAGGATTTACCAGGGGTTAGATATCATATTGTTAGAGGAACTCTAGATACAGCAGGAGTTACTGATAGAAAACAATCAAGATCTAAATATGGTACTAAAAAACCTAAAAACTGATAGAATTTTATTACAAAAAATATAGATTTTTTGGCTTACGGGCTCAACCTGAGTACCAATGAATCGACTGAAAAATAGTTAAGGAGGGAAGTTATGCCAAGAAAAGGACATATCCAAAAACGTGAAGTTATGGCAGATCCAATGTATAGTGATGTAGTTATCACTAAACTTATAAATAATGTTATGCTTGACGGTAAAAAGGGTACTGCTCAAAGAATTGTTTACGGAGCGCTTGAAACAGTTGCAGAACAAACAGGTGAAGATGCAATTGAAGTATTCTACAAAGCTTTAAACAATGTTATGCCAGTACTTGAAGTAAAAGGTAGAAGAATCGGTGGTGCTACTTACCAAGTTCCAATGGAAGTTAGACCAGAAAGACGTCAAACACTAGGACTAAGATGGCTAGTTAAATATGCAAGAGCTAGAGGCGAAAAGACAATGCACGAAAGACTTGCAAAAGAAATTCTAGATGCATCAAATGGTCTTGGCGGAAGCGTTAAGAGAAAAGATGAAATGCATAGAACAGCAGAAGCCAACAAGGCATTTGCTCACTATAGATGGTAATAAGGGGAGGAAGAAATGTCTCGAGATTATCCATTAGAGAAAGTTAGAAATATAGGTATCATGGCCCATATTGATGCTGGTAAAACTACTACAACTGAACGTATTCTATTTTATGCTGGTAAAATCCACAAAATAGGAGAAACTCACGAAGGTGGAGCACAAATGGACTGGATGGAACAAGAACAAGAAAGAGGTATTACAATTACTTCTGCTGCTACAACAGCTCACTGGAAAGGTCACAGACTTAATATTATAGACACTCCAGGACACGTTGACTTTACTGTTGAAGTAGAAAGATCTCTAAGAGTTCTTGACGGTACAGTTGCACTATTTGATGCTAAATCTGGTGTAGAACCACAATCAGAAACTGTTTGGAGACAAGCAGAAAAATATGGAGTACCTAGAATTGCACACATTAACAAGATGGACGTAACTGGAGCTGATTTCTATAGATCAGTAGAAACTATTGACAAAAAGTTAAATGGTAATCCAGTTCCAATTCAAATCCCAATGGGTGCAGAAGATACTTTTATTGGAATGATTGACCTTGTAGAAATGAAGGCTGAAATTTACAAGGATGAACTAGGTAAAGAAATCGAAATTACTGATGTACCAGATGAATACCTAGACAAAGCAAATGAATATAGAGAAAACCTAATTGAAAAGGCATCTGAATTTGATGAAGATTTAATGATGGCTTATCTTGAAGGTGAAGAAATAGATAAAGAAACATTAAAGAAGGCTATTAGAAAGGGAACTCTTGAAGTAAAGATGACTCCTGTTTCTTGTGGATCTTCTTACAAGAATAAAGGTGTTCAATTACTACTAGATGCGATTATTGACTATCTACCATCTCCACTTGATATTCCTGCTATAACAGGAACTGATCTAGATGGAAATGAAGTTGAAAGACATCCATCTGACGATGAACCATTCTCAGCACTTGCATTTAAGATTGTTACTGACCCATATGTTGGTAAGTTAGCATATTTTAGAGTTTATTCAGGTGTTCTTGAAGCTGGCTCATATGTAATGAACGCATCAAAAGGTAAGCGTGAAAGAATCGGAAGAATTCTTCAAATGCACGCTAACAAAAGAGAAGAACTTGATGAAATCCATACAGGAGAAATCGCTGCAGCAGTTGGTTTAAAAGATACAACTACTGGAGATACTCTTTGTGATGAAAAAGCTCAAGTAATTCTTGAAAATATGGAATTCCCAGAACCAGTAATCTCAGTTGCTATTGAACCTAAGACAAAGGCTTCTCAAGACAAGATGGCAATTGCACTTGCTAAACTTGCTGAAGAAGATCCAACTTTTAGAACTTACACTGATGAAGAAACTGGACAAACTATTATCGCTGGTATGGGTGAACTTCACCTTGATATCATCGTAGATAGACTTTTAAGAGAATTCAAAGTTGAGGCTAACATAGGTAATCCTCAAGTATCATATAGAGAAGGTATTAAGAAAGCTTCTGAAGGTGAAGCTAAATACGCTCGTCAATCTGGTGGTCGTGGACAATATGGTCACGCTAAGATTAGACTTGAACCTAACGAACCAGGTGGCGGTTTTGTATTCGAAAATGCTATTGTTGGTGGTGCTATTCCTAAGGAATTTATTGGACCTACTCAACAAGGTATTGAAGAAGCATTACAATCAGGTATCGTTGGTGGATACGAAGTTCTTGATGTAAAGGTAACTCTTTACGATGGTTCTTACCACGAAGTCGACTCTTCTGAAATGGCATTTAAGATAGCAGGATCTATGGCTCTTAGAGATGCACTTTCTAAGGCAGACCCAGTTCTTCTTGAACCTATGATGAAGGTTGAAGTTACAACTCCAGAAGAATACATGGGAGATGTAATTGGCGATATTAACTCAAGACGTGGAAGAATGGAAGGTATGGAACTTGTAGCTGGAGCTCAAATAGTTACAGCATATGTACCACTAGCAGAAATGTTTGGATACGCAACAAGCTTACGTTCAAATACACAAGGTAGAGCTAACTACTCAATGCAATTTGATCATTACGAAGAAGTACCTGCATCAATTGCTGAAGAAGTAGTTGGAGATAAAAATAAAGATTAATAATTTAGGAGGATAAAAATGGCTAAGGCAAAATTTGAAAGAAATAAACCACATGTTAACATTGGAACAATAGGTCACGTTGACCACGGTAAAACAACACTAACAGCTGCAATCACAGCAGTACTACACGATAGATACGGATCTGGAGAATTTGTAGACTACGCAAACATAGACAAAGCACCAGAAGAAAGAGAAAGAGGAATCACAATCTCAACATCTCACGTAGAATACGAAACACCAAACAGACACTACGCACACGTAGACTGCCCAGGACACGCTGACTATGTAAAGAAT
>Ga0129315_1000241_pt1 | contig 55834 bp, 54 predicted proteins | sample Cm827metagenome_FD_94432 | JGI IMG/M metagenome (GOLD analysis project Ga0129315, IMG submission 94432) | Eastern black-and-white colobus group fecal microbial communities from Wisconsin, USA - Cm827 metagenome | ecosystem: Host-associated > Mammals > Digestive system > Large intestine > Fecal... | reverse complement strand
TTCGATATTGTTCAATTTTCAAGGTCCTGTCTGCTCTCTCGAAGCAGCTTATTTATTATATCAGGCAAGCGCAAGTTTGTCAAGCACTTTTTTGATTTTTCTTTAAGCCGCTCGGTTGAGCCGGTCTCGGGAACGTCCTGCGTTCCTTTCGACTTGATCTATTTTATCATGCAATTCCTATTTCGTCAACACATTTTTACAACTTTTTCAAGTTTAGTATGACTTTTCTTTGCTTTTCGCGCTGACTCATCCGTTTTTCAAAAAGATCTGTTCAGTAAACGCCCCATTCGGCGGTACGGCTTTGATTCCAGCGCTCTTTTCCGGCCTCGTATTGCTCAGCAATCCACGCGCCCCCCTGCTGAAGCCCCTCTTCCGTGTAAGGAAAAACCTCCCGGGTCTGCTCTTCCAGTGGGGTTCGATCTCTTGCCCAAGGCTCCGACCATACAATTGCCTCAAAGCAATCCTCTTCCCCCTCCTTGGTTTTCCCAAGATAATAGCGCATTCCCAGGTGTTCACCGCAGTAGTTGTTTCCGCATGAGAAAAAATGAAAATTGGGCAGTGCGTTCAGCATATTATTGTCCTCCCTTGTTCGATCAATGCATCCCCTGGGCCGAACGTTCCGGCTCTTGCTTCTCACCCCAGCGCAATCCGGTCCGGTTTCTCTTTTAATGTATTATATAGAAAGCAGGCAGCCGCCCGCCGGGCTTTTCTTCCCCTGTTCGATATGGTATAATTGCTTCATTCTGTTTGATTATAGCAAATTTCTCACATGGAAGGAAGTGTCCCTAATGAACGAGCACTTGGAGCGAACGGCCCTTGTTTTGGAGGGCGGCGGTATGCGCGGCCTGTTTACAGCCGGCGTGCTGGACTTTTTTCTGGAGCAGAAGCTGCATTTTGACGACTGCCTGGCCGTCTCAGCCGGTGCCTGTCACGCGTGCAGCTTTTTGTCTAGCCAAAAGGGGCGCGCATTTCACTGCGGCACGGCCTATCTGAACGACAAACGTTATTGCAGCGTATATAGCCTGGCCACAACCGGGGATCTCTTCGGTTCTGATTTTGTGTACAACCGCATCCCAAACGAGCTGGACCCCTACGATTACGAGGCCTTCGACCGGTGCGGCACCCGCTTTTATCCCGTGGTAACCAACTGCGAAACCGGCAGGGCGGTTTACCCGCACGTCACGGATATGCACCCCGGCATTCGCTATGTGCAGGCTTCCAGCTCTCTGCCGCTTCTCGCCCGAATGGTCAACGTGGAGGGCAGCCCGTATCTGGATGGCGGCATTGCGGATTCCATCCCAATCGCCAAGGCCCGTCAGTTGGGCTGCACCAAAAGCATCGTGATTCTCACCCGTCCGGAGGAATACCGCAAAGGCCCCAACGAACTAATGCCCCTGATCCGCGCCCGTTACTGGCGTTATCCCCGCCTGGTGGAAGCCATGGCCACGCGGCATCTCCGCTACAACGCCACGCTGGATGAGCTGGCCAAGCTAGAGCAGGCCGGTAGCGTGTTCGTCATTCGCCCGGCCAAAGATCTGGGTCTGGGCCGCACCGAAAAGAATCTGGAAAAGCTCACAAGTGCCTATCGGGCCGGTTATGCGCAGGCCCAGCGGCTTTATCCTGCGCTGAAGGCGTTTCTCGCGCAGAACTAATCCTACGGTCGATGCCTCGGCAACCGGTTCATCCACCGCACTTTGCACCATCAAACCCTGTGTTGTTTGTACAAAATACCTATTTCCTTTGCAATTTATCATTTATTTGACCTTTGTTCAAAGTTTGACCATAAAGGGATGCGATAATAATACTACGGTTTTCCAGGCGGCCAGTGTGGGGCCGCTCTGCCGTAATTTGCAAAGGATAAAATTTTAGGGGATGAACGGATTGAGAGAACGCTTTCAACGCTTTATGGTGGGCCGGTACGGCCATGACAGTTTGAACCAGGCCATGGCCGTCGCCGCCCTGGTGCTGATGATTCTGGGCATGTTTGGGCCGCGGCTGTTCAGTTGGCTGGCCATGGCTCTGCTGGTGGCGGTGTATTTCCGGATGTTCAGCCGGAATATTCCCGCCCGCAGCCAGGAGAACGCCAAGTATTACTACCTGCGCACGCAGGTGCAGAAGCGTCTGGCCCAGTATAAGACCCGCTGGGCGCAGCGCAAGTACTACCGCTATTACCGCTGCCCCCATTGCCATCAGCAGCTGCGGGTGCCCCGGGGCCGCGGCAAAATTGAGATCACCTGCCCCAAGTGCCACACGGAATTTGTAAAGAAGAGCTGAGGCTTTTATGTTTGGATATGTTACCATCAACCGCAATGAGCTGAGCGATGAGGATTTCGCCCGCTACCGCAGCTATTATTGCGGGCTGTGCCGTGCGCTTCAGAAACGGCACGGCTTTTCGGGGCAATTGATCCTCAGCTACGATATGGTGTTTCTGGAGGTGCTGCTCACCTCGCTGTATGAATACGACAGCCAGAGCGGCACCGGCCGCTGTGTGCCCCATCCGACCAAAACGCACACCTGGCTGTACAACGCGGCTTCCGACTACTGTGCCGACATGAGCGTTGCACTCTCCTATTACAACCTGATGGACAATTGGGAGGACGACCATAGCGCCGCCAGCCTGATTATGGCCAAGCGGCTGCGCAAGCGGTATGAGGCTGTGTCGGAGCGGTACCCCCGCCAGTGCGCGGCCATTCACTACTGCCTGACGCAGCTTGGCAAATGCGAACGCAGCAACTGCCAGGACATTGATCAGGTTTCCGGCCACTTCGGCCAGCTGATGGCGGAAGTGCTGGACGTGCGTCGGGATATGTGGAGCGCCGACCTGCAGGAGATGGGCATGGCCCTGGGCAAGTTCATCTATTTGATGGACGCCTATGAGGACCTGCGCAAGGATCGGCGCCGCCACCGGTACAATCCTTTGGCCGCCCTTGCCCAGCAGCCCGACTATGAGCAGCAGGTACACGACATTCTGGTGATGCTGATGGCCCAGTGCGCCAGTGCCTTTGAGCGGCTGCCCATCCTGCAGGATGCCTCCATCCTGCGCAACATCATTTATTCCGGCGTGTGGACCCGTTACACCGACCTGCGCCAACTTCAGCAAAAAGCAAAAGGAAAGGCAGGTTCCTGATGGACCCTTATCAGATTCTCGGCGTATCCTCCACCGCCAGCGACGACGACGTTAAAAAAGCCTATCGCCAGCAGTGCAAGCGCTACCACCCGGATCTTCATCCGGACGACCCTTCCGCAGAGGAAAAGTTCAAACAGGTACAGTCTGCCTATGAACAGGTGATGAAAATGCGCCAGGGCGGCGGTTCCTCGTCCGGTTACGGCGGCAGCTATGGCGGGTATCAGCAGCGCAATCCCTATTCCAACGGGTACGGCTACGGCAGCCGCCAGCAGCAGGACGATTCCTTCGGATTCGGCGGCTTCAACGGCTTTTTCTACGGGCCCTTCGGGTTTGGCTACACCACCGGCGGAAACCGGGGCGGCAGCTACGGCTACGGCGGGGCCTACGGGCCGTCCTCCGCGCAGGACACCACCGTGGAACTTCAGGCCGCCCGCAACTACATCAACGCCCGCCGTTACCGGGAGGCCCTGAACGCACTTTCTGGCGTGGCGGAAAGCGCCCGCACGGCGCGCTGGTATTATTACAGTGCCCTGGCCAACTGGGGGCTGGGCAATTCCATTACCGCCTTGCAGCACGCGCAGCGCGCCTGCCAGATGGAGCCGGGCAACAGCGAATATCAGCAGCTTCTGAGCCGCCTGCAAAGCGGCGGGCAGACCTACCAGAGCGCCAGCAGCAGCTACTCCACCCCCGGGCTGAGCGTAGGGCGTTTGTGTCTGAGCTTCTGGCTGCTGAACCTGCTGTTCCGCTGCTTCTGCGGATTCTGGTAAGCCGTCTGCAGCCCGCCCGGCTTTTCGTTGCAACGCCAAAACAATTTCAAACCAAAGCATAATGCAAAACGAGCAGAGAACCCCTTGCGAATGGGGAACTCTGCTCGTTTTTATTTCTGGTTTTTATCGGCAGGATGCGTTTGGCTGCGAACCTGCCGCTCAGGTATCCTGCAGCTCGCCGCGGCTGGCCGCCTTCAGGTAGGCGTTGATGAAGCCATCCAGATCGCCGTCCATCACGGCCTGCACGTTGCCGCTCTCATAGCCGGTGCGATGGTCCTTCACCAGCGTGTAGGGCATGAATACATAGCTGCGGATCTGGTGCCCCCAGGCGATCTCGTTCTGCACGCCCTTGATGTCGCTGATCTTATCCATGTGCTGCTGCTGGGCAATCTGGAACAGCTTCGCTTCCAGCATTTTCATGGCCGTGTCGCGGTTCTGGAACTGGCTGCGCTCGGTCTGGCAGGAAACCACCACGCCGGTAGGCTTGTGGATCAGACGTACAGCCGAAGAGGTCTTGTTGATGTGCTGGCCGCCGGCACCGGAGGAGCGGTACACCTGCATCTCAATGTCCTCGGGGCGGATGTCCACATGGATGCTGTCGTCCAGCTCGGGCATAACCTCCAGGCTGGCAAAGCTGGTCTGGCGGCGGCTGTTTGCATCAAAGGGGCTGATGCGCACCAGGCGGTGCACGCCGTTTTCGCTCTTCAGCAGGCCGTAGGCATTGGGGCCTTCCACCATAATGCTGCCGCTCTTCATGCCGGCCTCATCGCCGTCCTGATAGTCCAGCGTGGAGACCTTGAAGCCGTGGGCAGCCGCCCAGCGGTTGTACATACGGAACAGCATATCCGCCCAGTCCTGCGCCTCGGTTCCGCCGGTGCCGGCATGAAAGGTGAGGATGGCGTTGTTCTTGTCATACTCACCGCTCAGCAGGGTGATCATCTGCAGCTCGTCAATGGCCTCGGCCACCTTGTGCACGCTCTCCTCGGCCTCGGGGATCATCTCGGGGTCGTTCTCTTCCTCGCACAGCAGCAGCATGGTGTCGGCATCGTCGTACAGGCGGGTCAGCTTGCCGTAGCGCTCCAGCTTGCCCTTCAGGTCGCTGACCTCCGCAAACACCTTCTGGCTGGCTTCGGCATCGTCATAAAAGCCCGGCTGGCTCATTTTGTGTTCCAGCTCGGCCACACGCTTTTCGCTGGCCGTGATGGCCAGGGCCTCGCCCAGGTCCTTCACAGCAGTCTCGTATTCGCCCAACTGCGTTTTCAGTTCGTCAATGGTAATCATATAAGCGCACCTTTCTGATCGGCGTTAAAACAGTATTGGTTTTAGTATACAGAATTCCTACGGCAAAGTAAAGCCCTCCCACGCCGTTTTTTCTTATTTTGTGCAGCCTGCGCCCGTTTTTCAGGGGGGGGCATTGCCTGCTTCCGTTTCAAAACCGCCCCAGCTGCGCCGCGTAGGTTCGGCAGGCTTCCCCGTTGGCACAGGGTACGGTCCCGCCGGGGCGCTTTGTGCCTGAATTCACCGTAAACGCCCTTCGCACCCCACGATTTTGCAGCTTAGCCGCCCCGACCGGCCGCTGCCGGAAAAGCGCATGGATTTTAGCGTCCATACGGCCGCCGAACTGCTTCTATTTATAAGGTAATATATAAGGCGTTCGCTGCTGGATTTTTCCGCCCTGAAGTTGATTCCGCGCCCCTGAAACTCTCCGCCTTTTTTCGTTTCTGTGTGCCATTGTTCAAGGTTTGTTCAGGAAATTTACTTTCCTTTTTTAAGAGAATGGTCTATAATAGCCATAATCTCTGTACCGGAACCCCGGTGCAGCAACCATTCGGAGGATCATTCATGTTCAATTTTAAAGGCTGCAACTGTGTTGCCTGCCGTCAGCCGCTGAAACCTGAGGACGACATCGTCGTCTGCCCGGATTGCGGCGCCCCGTACCATCGCGCATGTTATGAAAAGCTGGGCCGCTGTCAGTTTGAAGCACAGCACGGCCCGGATTTTGAATGGCAGCCCTCTCCGGAGGAGCGCCCCGCACCGGAGCCGGAACCCCAGGGCACACCCCACGATCAGGCCCCCGGTGCCGAAACCGACACCTATTGCCGGGTCTGCGGCCAGAAAAACGCCCCCGGTGCCGCCATCTGCGAAAACTGCGGCGCCCCGCTGGGCCGCGGCCGCCAAAGCTTCACCGGCCCCTATCTGGACCCCAACGACAAGCTGGACGGCATCTCTCTGGCAGACTGGGCGGCCTATATGGGCCCCGCGGCCCCTGTTTATCTGCTGCGCTTCAAGCAGATGGCCCTCACCGGCCGCAAGGTTTCCTTCTCCCTGAGCGCACTGCTGTTCGGCCCGCTCTACTTCTTCTACCGTAAGATGTGGAAGCCCGCCATCGCGTCCGGCCTGCTGTTTCTGCTGTGCAATCTGCCGTCCGTTCTGATTCTGCTGGCGGTTTCGGAAAATCCCCTTTTCGCCGGGCTGAGCGTGGGCACGCTCACCACCCTGACCTATGTGGCCTCGTTTGTGGACGCCGTTGCCCGCATTGGCTTTGCCATGGCGGCCAACCACCTGTATCGGCGGGACGCCGGGCCGAAGATCGCCCGCGTTGCCGCCCAGTACGCCGGTGCACAGGATCGCCAGCTGGCGCTGAACGCTCAGGGCGGGGTCAGCCCCATTGCCGTGGCCTTTGCCATTGCCGCCTTCTCCGGCCTGTGCTGGCTGCTCACCTCCATGCTGGGCCCCAACGTGACGGCGCTGACCCAGTTCCTCGGAATGTCCTGACCCTTTGGGCAGGCGCCATTCCGGCAGTTTCTTTGGTTTCTTTCGGGCGTTTTTTCTGCCCGCCCGCGCAGAGTTTCTATTTGTCGCTTCATTTTTTATGAAAGGATGTCATTTTTATGCAGATTCGTAAGGCAATTATCCCCGCCGCCGGCCTGGGCACCCGTGTGCTGCCCGCCACCAAGGCCATGCCCAAGGAGATGCTGCCCATTGTGGACAAGCCCGCCATCCAGTACATTGTGGAGGAGGCTGTCCGTTCCGGCATCACGGATATTCTGATTATCATCGGCCGCAACAAGGACATCATTGAGGATCACTTTGACCGTGCCCCCGAGCTGGAGGCCGCCCTGGCGAAGCCCGGCAAGGAGGCTGCGCTGGAGACCTGCCTGGGCATTGCCGGGCTGGCCAACATCTTCTTTGTGCGCCAGAAGCAGACCCTCGGCCTGGGCCACGCCGTTCTGATGGCCAAGTCCTTCACCGGCGATGATCCCTTCGTGGTCATGTACGGCGATGACGTGATTATGGGCGAAGATCCTGCGGCTGCCCAGCTGATCCGTGCATTTGAGGAGTTCGGCCGCCCCGCCGTGGCCGTGAACCATGTGCCCATGGCCGATCTGTCGAAGTACTGCTCCCTGAAGGCCGAGCCCATCCGGGACAACTACTATTACGTAGACGATATGATCGAGAAGCCCAAGCCCGGCCAGGAATTCTCCAATCTGTCCATTCTGGGCCGCGTGCTGCTCACCCCGGAGATCTACTCCATTCTGGAGCACACCAAGCCCGGCGCAGGCGGCGAGATTCAGCTGACCGATGCCATGGCCGAGTATGCCCGCGCCAAGGGCGTGACCGCGGTGGACTTCACCGGCAAGCGCTACGACATGGGCAACAAGCTGGGCGTCATGCAGGCTCAGGTGGAAACCGCCCTGAAGCATCCCGAGATCGGTGAGGCGTTCCGCGCTTACCTGAAGGAGCTGGCCGCCACTCTGTAACGGCCTTCTGCCTGCGGCCACGCGCCGCGCAGTACACGCAACATTTGTTCATAACACAGGCAGTGCCTCATCCCGGGCCGCTTCTGCGGCTGCGGTGGGCGCTGCCTTTTGTTTTGCGTCCATTCCTCATGGGTGAAAAGAGCAAAAAGTGGGAGAAATCCCCATGGAAAACCGCGCCTTTTTCGTTTATATTGAAAGCAATGAGTGTATGGCCCGGCCCCGCTGCCGGGGGTATGGTTTTCAAGACTGCTTTGGAAGGAGTGGCACAACATTATGAACGCCGCCTATGAAATTGAACGTCTGCTGCAATTCGGCCAGAAGCACAAGCTCATCAAAGGGCTGGATGTGCTGGTCGCGCGCAACCAGCTGCTGGATCTGTTCCATCTGGATGCCCCCTATGAGGGCGAGGTGCCTCAGGAAGAATTCGAGTACCCCACCAAGCTGCTGGAAAACCTGCTGGACCTGGCGGCCGAGCAGGGCCTGTTCGACAATGAGGTGAACAACTACCGGGTAAATTTTGAGGCCCGCATCATGGGCTGCATGATGCCCGGTGCCCAGCAGGTGGCCAAGCGCTTCAAAAAGCTGTACGAAAAGAAGGGTCCCAAGGCTGCCACCAACTATTTCTACAAGCTGTGCATCGACTCCAACTACATCCGCACCGCGCAGATTGCCAAGAACATCAAGTGGGTCACCCCCACCCAGTATGGCGATCTGGAGATCACCATCAACCTGACCAAGCCGGAAAAGGACCCTAAGACCATCGCGCTGGAAAAGCTGCAGCCCCAGGCCGGCTATCCCAAGTGCATGCTGTGCAAGGAGAACATCGGCTACGCCGGCCGGGTGAACTTCCCTGCCCGGCAGACCCACCGCATCATTCCGGTAAGCCTGTGCGGCGAGCCCTGGTACTTCCAGTACAGCCCCTACGTCTATTTCAACGAGCACTGCATCATTCTGTGCGATGAGCACCGCCCCATGGCCATGGACCGGCCCACGCTGGAAAAGATCTTTGATTTCGTGCGCCAGTTTCCCCATTACACCTGCGGCAGCAACGCCGACCTTCCCATTGTGGGCGGCAGCATCCTGAGCCACAGCCATTTTCAGGGCGGCAGCTACGTGTTCCCCATGCAGAAAGCCCGGCTGGCCCTGCCCCTGCGCAGCGCCCAGTACCACCATGTGCGGGGCGGCATTCTGAACTGGCCCGTGTCCACCATCCGTCTGGCCAGCGAGAACCCCGCCCACCTGCTGGATGCCGCCACTGAAATTCTGGATACTTGGCGGAATTACAGCGATGAAAGCGTGGGCATTCTGGCCCACACCGGCGATACTCCCCACAACACCATCACCCCCATCCTGCACTACGATCCCTCCGAGGGCTACATTCTGGACATTGCCCTGCGCAACAACCGCACCAGTGAGGAGTACCCCGACGGCATCTTCCATCCCCACAAGGAATACCACAACATCAAAAAAGAGAACATTGGCCTCATCGAGGTCATGGGCCTGGCCATCCTGCCCAGCCGCCTGAAGGACCAGAGCGCCGCCATCTGCCGCATTCTCACCGGCGAAGAGCCGGACACCAGCCGCGAGGCCGGCAGCCCCCTGGCCGTTCATGCAGACTGGATCGGCCAGCTGGTCAAAACCTACGGCACCGCCATGGCCCCCGAGGCCGCCGAAGAGGCCGTGCGCAAAGAGATCGGCCTTGTGTTCAGCCACGTGCTGGAAAATGCCGGCGTGTTCAAGGGCGACGAAGCCGGTCAGGCCGCCTTCCTGAAGTTTGCCAAGGCCGCCGGGCTGGAAGAGATTTGAGCCGGCTTTGGCCAGATGCGCAAATTTTCCGGCGTTAAAAGCAAATTTTTTCAAAAAGATACCTTGACATTTCCCTTGAAGTGTTGGTATAATAAATTGCTGCTCTGCGAAGGGCAGTATATCCTTGCCACTTTTTCATAAGTGGCCTGAAGTCCAAAAGGAGGTGTACAGAGAATGGCAAAGTATGAGACCATGCTGATTACCAGCGCCGCTCTGGATGAGGAGGCTTCCGCCAACCTGGTTGGCAAGTTCAAGTCCCTGATCGAGGCGAACGGTACCATCGATTCTGTTGACGAGTGGGGCAAGCGCCGTCTGGCCTATCCCATCAACGACGAGAACGAGGGCGTTTACACTGTGATTAAGTTCCAGTCCGCTCCCGAGTTCCCCGCCGAGCTGGATCGTATCTACAAGATCACTGACGGCGTTCTGCGCTCCATGATCATTGCTGAGGCTGAATAAGTCTCCACGATTTCCAGCAGCGCCGGTTTTGGCCGGTGCTACCTTTGAGCCAAGGGAGGTTTTGCTCTTATGCTGAACGTATGCGCGTTTGTGGGCCGCCTGGTGGCGGAACCGGAAGTACGCCAGATGCAGAACGGTGAAGTTCTTTGCCGCTTCCGCATTGCGGTTGACCGTGACTTTGTTCGTCAGGGCGAGCAGCGCCAGGCTGATTTCTTCAGCTGCGTGGCATTCCGCCGCACTGGTGAGTTTGTCTCCAAGTATTTCCATAAGGGTTCCTGGATCGCCGTAAACGGCCGGATGCGTCAGGATTCTTACACCGATAAGACCGGCGCTCAGCGCACCAGCTACGAGCTGAACTGCGACAACGTGAGTTTTGTCGGCAACAAGAGCGACAACCAGTCCGCCGGCGGCTATGCCCCGGCCCCCGCAGCTCCTTCCAACATGGGCAGCCAGCGCCCGGTCTCTGACCCGGTGCCCAGTTATTCCGCCGGCAGCAACGACGATTTTGCTGTCATCGACGACAACGAGGATCTGCCCTTCTAACAGAATCTAACAGGAGGTAACCGTCATGGCTTTTGAGAGAACTGAAGGCGGCCGTCCGGCCCGCCCCATGCGCCGTGGCCGCAAGAAGGTCTGCAGCTTCTGTGTGGACCGCATCGACCACATCGACTACAAGGATGTGCCCCGTCTGCGTAAGTACGTGAGCGAGCGTGCGAAGATCATTCCCCGCCGCGTCACCGGCACCTGCGCCTTCCATCAGCGCGAGCTGACCGTCGCCATCAAGCGCGCCCGTCACGTCGCCCTGATGCCCTACGTGAGCGACTAATCCTCGCTTCGCGCGGTATTGCGTTTTAAGCCAGGCCTGTTCCGAAAGGGACAGGCCTGGTTTTTTGTGTTTCTTGCCTTTTTGCAAAAGAAGAAGGCCCGCGGCGCTTTTTCCGTGGGCCTTCCTTGTTTCAAGAATCCATGTCATTCGTAATTTACTTCAGACTGCGTTGGCCTTTTTCTCCTGCCCGCCGCGCAGTCTCAGCACCAGCGTTTTAAGCACCGCCATCCCATTCAGGCCCGCCGCGCCATTGGGCAGCGCCCATACCGCCAGAACAATGCACTGTGCCACCAGAAGAATCCGTTCCATAAACGCTGTGCGCAGCAGGTTGATGCCCGCCAAAAACGTAAACAACCCGATGCTCAGCCAGACAAGGCACCATCGGCACAATGCGGCGATGCCCTGCCACCAGGTTCCCGGGTTGTTGGTCATTTTTCGCGTCCTTCCCCCGAATGGGATTTTATTTTTTATTATGATATACCTTTTATTCATTTGTTCAACTTTCCGTTTTTCGCCTCGAATGCACGGCTCTCCCGTTTTCTTTTTCCCCTCTTTGTGCTATACTAAATTCTAGCTATTGCCAATCATAAGGAGATACGCTATGAAACAATTTTTTGCAGCCCATCGGCGAAGCTTGGGCTGCGCGGCGCTGGCCCTTTGCCTGCTGGCCGCCGCCCTGGTGCTGTGGTGGGTGGAGGTTCTGCCTGCCCAGACCAAGGGCGTCTCGGCCAAACTGAACGACCAGTACACCGCCTATACCGACCCCATCGAGGAATCCGTAAGCCAGACTTTCTCCACCGAGCAGCCCCTGTACACACTGGGGTTTGTGTTCGGCCTTTCGGGCGAGCAGCCTCAAGGGGAGCTGTCCCTGACCCTGACCAACGCCGCCACCGGCGAGGTGCTGGCCGGCAGCACCGGCGACATGAGCGCCATTCTTCCCGGGCAGTACACCGTGCTCGGGCTGGATGTGCCGGTGCCCGCCAGGGCTGCGGAGACCTACACCGTCACCTTGACCCCCCATTACACCGGCGCAGGCCGCCTGACCGTGGGCCGTAGCGCGGAAGCCGTGGAGGGCTTCGGTGCGCTTGAAGCCGATGGAACCTCTCAGCCCGGCGCGCTGGCCCTGCTGGCCACTGTGGACCGGGTGGGCAGTTTTGTCTCAAAGTATTATCTTGTCATTGTTTTACTTCTTGTAATCGTTGTATGCGGTGCATTCTGGCTTGCCGGCCGCGGGTTTGCCCTGCATCGGCTGTATTTCTGCCTGGTGCTGGCGCTGGGCGTGGTGTTCTGCCTCGTGCTGCCCCCCTACTCTGCGCCGGACGAGCAGTTCCACATCAACCAGAGTTTCTCGGTGGCCACCACCTTCACCAGCCGGCTTCCCCTGAACTCGGTGCCCCTATGCGACACCTACCGCCGCCCCACCGATGTGGACCCGCTGCTGCAGGACCAGAACACCACCGTGTTCACCTGGAAGGAATTCACCGGCACGCTGCTCACCCGCAGCAGCGATGCCCCCGGCGATTTTGAGCTGTACAGCGAAATGCAGGCGGATGACAGCAACCTGCTGTACACCGTCAGCGGCGCGGCCGTGGCCCTAGGCTTTCTGCTGCGGCTGGGCTTCACGCCCACCCTGCTGCTGGGGCGGCTGGCCAATCTACTGGCCTTTGCCCTGCTCACGGCCTGGGCCGTCAAAAAGGCCCCCTTCGGCAAGGGCGTTTTCGTCGCCGCAGGTCTTCTGCCCATGAGCCTTCATCTGGCGGCCTCCTTCAGTCGGGACTGCCTCACCCTGGGGCTGGCCTTTGCCTTCACCTCGCTCTGCCTGGATGCCGCCTATGGCCCCCACGAGCGCCTGACCTGGCGGCAGCTGGTGCCGCTGGCAATTCTCGGCGTGCTGCTGGTGCCCGCCAAGGTGGTGTATTTTCCGCTGGCAGCGTTGTTCCTGCTCATTCCGGCCCAGCGGCTGCCCCATAACGGCAAGGCGTTCAAGGTCGGTTTTCTGGCCCTGTGCGTGGCGGCTTTCGCACTCAGTGGTGCGCGATACACCCTTCAGGGGCTGTTTGCCCGGGCCGACAGCGCCGAAGATCTGGCCGCCCAGACCGAGGCCGTCTCGCAGGAGGTCGCCGACCAGTGGGGCCTTGAAGAAAAGGCCGAGAATCCGGACAACATCTGCTATTCGCTCGGATACATTCTGGACCACCCGGGCCAGACCATCCAGCTGGCGGTGCACAGCGCCGTGGAGCTGGGCGACCATTACATCAAAACGCTGGTGGGCGGCAAGCTGAGCTATTACAGCCTGGACCTGGCCTGGGGCTGGGTGCTGGTGCTGTATGGGCTTCTGTTCTGGGCCGTTGTGCCCCGGCAGGGCGAAGCCGGCTGGCCGGGCGTGTTCAGCCGTGGCTGGGGCGGCCTGCTGGCACTGGTCTGCTGTGCCCTGGCCGTGGCCGGGTGCATCACCTGGACCCCCACCTATTACACCACCATTTACGGTCTGCAGGGGCGATACTTCCTGCCCGCGCTGCCGCTGGGCCTGCTGGCCCTGCGCCCGGTGAACTTCACCCGCACCGGCAGCGACCAAACCCTCTGCGTAGCCCTCGCGCTGGCCGACCTGAGTGTGCTTCTCAATGCGTTTCTGGCTATTCTGGCCCGATAATCCCAATCGCAGGCCACCGCGTTCTGCGGCGCCCTGCTCCCCCTTCTTTTCAATAAGGAGAAACCGATGAACGTAAAACAGATTCCCCTCATCATCCCCTCGCTGGAGCCGGATGAGAAGCTTCCCCGCCTGCTGGCCCAGCTGCGCCAGGCAGGCATTGAAAACATCGTGCTGGTAGACGACGGCAGTGGGCCGGCCTACCACCATTTCTTCGATGAGGCCGAGCAGCAGGGCTGCACCGTTCTGCGCCACGCCGTAAATCTGGGCAAGGGCCGCGCCCTGAAGGACGCGTTCAACTACTGCCTGCTCACCTGGCCGGATGCCCCGGGCTGTGTCACCGCCGATTCGGATGGCCAGCACACCCCCGCGTGCATTCTCAAGTGTATGCAGGCGCTGCTGGACCATCCGGACAGCCTGATTCTCGGCTGCCGGGATTTTGACCAGGCGGACGTTCCCGCCCGTTCCAGCTTCGGCAACAAATGCACCCGCATGATGTTCCGGCTGCTGGTCGGCCTGAAGATCACCGACACCCAGACTGGCCTGCGGGCCATTCCCGCCCGCTTTATGAAAACCCTGCTGGCCACCGCGGGCGAGCGCTTCGAGTTTGAGTCCAATATGCTCATTGACACGAAGGAGGCCGAGGTACCCATTGTGGAGGTGCCCATCAAGACGGTTTACATTGAGGAAAACCGCACCAGCCACTTCAATCCCATTCGAGACTCCATCCGCATCTATGCCATCTTCGGCAAGTTCCTGTTCTCCTCCTTGTCCTCCAGCGTGGTGGACCTGCTCTTCTTCACCCTGTTCTGCGGGCTGCTGCGCGGGCGGGTAAGCTTTGACTACATCATCGGGGCCACCATAATGGCCCGTGTCATCAGCGCCTGCTACAACTACCTGCTGAACTACCAGGTGGTGTTCAAGAGCAAGGCCGACCATCGGGGCGCGGCCCTGCGGTACTTCTGCCTTGCGGTGGTGCAGATGAGCGTCAGCGCCCTGCTGGTGAGCCACCTCTATCACCTGCTTCCCGGCGGCAGCGAACTGCTGGTGAAGATCCCCGTGGACGTGCTGCTGTTCTTCATCAGCTTCCAGATTCAGCGGGTGTTCGTATACAAAAAGTAATTTTAGCTGATAAATTTACAACCGCGGCACAAATCCCCGGTGGATGTTCTTTACGTTTTGTTATAATTCAGCCACACTGTCCGAATTGGAGTGTTTAGCGTGACCATCTGTTTTTTCTCGGCTCAATACCTGCCCACCGTGGGCGGGGTCGAGCGATACACCAGCTGCCTGGCCCAAAAGCTGCTGGCCCATGGGCACCGGGTGCTGGTGGTTACCAGCGCGCTGCCCGGCCTGCCGGAGCATGAGGTCTCCGACGGCGTGGAAGTCATTCGCCTTCCGGTTTGGCCGCTGATCGGCGGGCGCTTCCCCGTGCCCAAACCGGGCGGCACACTTCGCCGCCTCATGGGGCAGGTATGGGCCAACCACATTGACCTGTGCGTGGTGCAGGCCCGGTTCTATCCCTCCAGCCTGTACGCGGCGGGCTGCTGCAAACGGCGGCACATCCCCTTCCTGGTCATCGAGCACTCCACCGGCCACCTGCCCATGGGAAACGGCCCCGTGGGCTGGGCTGGGCATGTGTACGAGCATCTGGCCGCCGTCTGGCTCAAGGCCTGCGGCGCACCCTTTTATGGGGTCAGCCAGGCCGTGTGTCGGTGGCTGACGCATTTTCATATCCAGGCCAAAGGCACCCTCTACAACAGCGTAGATCCCGCGCAGCTGGCGGCCCTGGCCGAAGCCGAGCCGCAGATCAATTGGCGCGCCCGGCTGGGCCTTGCACCCGAAACCAAACTGGTTGCCTTTGTGGGGCGCATCATCCCGGAGAAGGGCGTGGCCGAGCTGGTGGAGGCCTTTTCGCGCCTGAACCTGCCCGATACCGCCCTGGCAGTTGCCGGGGACGGCCCCCAGCTGACCAGCCTGAAGGTCACCTGCCCGCCGGGTGTGTTCTATCTGGGCAGCGTTCCCTACGCTCAGACGTTGCAGCTGTACCGGCAGGCAGACCTCTACTGCCTGCCCACCCGGTACGCCGAGGGCTTCCCCACCACATTTTTGGAGGCTGCGGTCCTGGGCTGCCCCATTCTCACCAGCCGCACCGGCGGCAGCGATGAGCTTCTGCCCGACGAACGCTATGGAATTCAGCTGGACGAGCCGACCCCCGAGGCCCTGGCCCCGGCACTGAAGCAGGCCCTGACGGATGACGCCTGGCGGCGCGAGGCCGCGGCCCTCACCCGGGCGCGCCTGCAAACCCTGTTCACCTGGGATGCCACCGCAGCCGCCTTGGAGGCCCTGCTGCCCGCCCCAACGACCCGCCCTGAATAAGGAGGCATTATGCCCAAGCTCCTCATTGTGATTCCTGCCTACAACGAAGAAGGCAGCATTGAACGGGTGGTGGATGACCTCATCCAGAACTACCCGCAATACGATTACGTCGTGGTAAACGATGGCAGCCGTGACCGCACCGCTGCCATCTGCCGCAGCCGCGGCTACCGGCTGATCGACCTTCCGGTGAACCTCGGCCTGGCCGGTGCGTTTCAGACCGGCCTGCGCTACGCCGCCGAGCACGGATACGACTGCGCCATGCAGCTGGATGCCGATGGCCAGCACCTGCCCCGGTACATCGCCCCCATGCTGGAAAAGCTGGAGGCCGGGGCCGACATTGTGATCGGCAGCCGGTTCGTCACCGTGCTGAAACCCCGCACCCTGCGCATGGTGGGCAGCTACCTCATCAGCTGGGCCATCCGGCTCACCACCGGCCAGCCCATCTGCGACCCCACCAGCGGAATGCGTATGTTCAACCGCCGCCTGCTGGAAGAGTTTGCCCAGAATCTGAACTACGGCCCGGAGCCGGATACCATCAGCTACCTCATCAAGAACGGCGCGGTGGTCAAGGAGGTTCAGGTGAAAATGGCCGAGCGCACTGCCGGCGAAAGCTACCTGAACTTCGCCCGCTCGGTGCAGTATATGATCAAGATGGGGCTTTCCATCCTGCTCATTCAGTGGTTCCGCAAGCGGGATACCACCTACCCCTACCCGGAAAGGAGCCTGTAACCCATGATCGAGATCAGCATTTACCTGCGTGTGCTTCTGGTTCTGGGCAGCATTTCCACCGCCGCCTTCATCCTCAAGCGCATCCGGCAGGCCAAGGTTCAGATTGAGGACTGTATCTTCTGGCTGTTCTTCGCGGCCTTCCTGCTGCTGCTGAGCATCTTCCCGGAGGTGGCTTCCTGGGTTTCCCGCCTGCTGGAATTTGAAAGCCCCATCAATCTGGTGTATCTGCTCATCATTTTTGTGCTGTTGGTCCACCAGTTTTCCATGACCGTGCGCATCAGCCAGATGGATTTCAAGCTGCGCACCCTGGCGCAGAAAGTGGCCCTGAACGAGCGGGACCAGGAAGAGCACGAGGCCGCGCACACCGCTCAGCCCGGCTCTGCGGCCCTCGGCAAAGCCGATTTCTCCTCCGAAGAGAAGACGTAACCCCCGCCGTTCAACAGGCTTCCGGGCCGGTTTCAGGCCGGTTCTGCGTGTGCATTCTGCAAAGGCCGCCCGGGCCTTTGCCCCTCTTTTACCTTTGTGTTGATATAAGCCTATCCGCCAAACTCTTCGTCGATTCGACGGAACTCTAAGCATAGGAAAAGGCTTCGCAGGATTTTGAAATCTTGTGGAGTCTCATTTATTTTCTATGAATGCACATTGGGCACTAAAAAGGAGCAAGGTATATTTCAACCTTGCTCCTATCGGAGAATAGTGCTATTCAGTTTGTCAAATTGGGAGTTGTCTAATTCTTCAGATTGGAAGTGTCTTCCAAATAAAATTCAAGATACCCACATTCAGGACAAACTGCAACACGAACCTTTCCAAGATTGGCCTTGAATATGCCTTGCTTCGTGATTTTTAATCCATAAGCTCCGCCTTCGACCTTAACATCATAGTTTTCTCTCATTTCACACTCACAACGAATACATTTTCTCATTGTAATCTCCTCCCACAAATTTCAATTTATCTAACTGTTTCATTATCTATATAGACGGAAAAATCCATCAAAAAGTTTCAATTTTTTTATACAATACAATATTTTTGTGCTTTTTTCAATGCCCGAGCCCAAGGCGTTTGGTGAAATCGACGAAGTTTATTTCATCAACACTTAGGGTAAAAGGGAGGCCTTTGTCCCTGCCTTGTAACCTGTCTGCTTTTATGCTATACTAATGGGTACAGGCATCATGCGCAGTGGCTGGTTCTTTTCCGGCGGAAGGCCGCAGCCGCCATCGCGTACTTTTGCGGGCGCTGACCACCCGCGGGTGCGCTGCCCTGTGTTTGCAGGCGCACACCCCATAGATTATTTGACAGGAGGCTTTTCACATGGCTTTTACCCCTAAACTGACCTACCGGGGCCGTCCCCTGGTACGCAGCAACAACGAGATCTATTACGGCAACATGGCCGATCCCTTTGTGGTGTTCATGCAGGTTCTCACCGAAAAGGACCAGGGCGGCGTAAAAATCGCCGATAAGGTGCAGGTGATGCTGCTTTCCACCGACACCGCCAAGGCCCTGCCCGAGCGCGTGGTGAAGCAGGGCACCAAGGTTGGCCTGTACACCGCGCTGGACATCGGCTCTATCTGGCTGGACCGTGCCCTGCGTGATGCAGCCGAGGCCTGAGCTTCTGCTTTGAATCAATTTGCGGCCCGTTCGCCGCAAACAAAAACCGCTGTGTGAAATGCTTCACACAGCGGTTTTTTATTGCGCATCTGCCGTTTGCAGGGAGCAGAGAGGGAAATTACTCCTCATCCTCCGCAGGCTCGCAGGGGGCATCCTCAGGGTCGCAGACGCCGAACTCAATGTCGAAGGCCGCGCCGCAATTCTGGCAGTGGATCTCCTCGCTCATCAGAGCTTCCTCGTCCACCACGGTCACAGCGCCGCACTTGGGGCAGGTCAGCTCATACTGGGCTTCATCGTCCTCGTCGCCGTTCTCCTCATCGTCGTCCTCGTCGCCATACACGGCCTCTTCCAGGTCGTCCATGTCCTCGTCGATGGCGTCCAGCTCATCGTACACCTGGTCCAGCTCATCGTCCAGTGCGGTAACGGTGCTGGTCAGCTCGGTGAGCAGCTCCATCATGGCGTTGATCACCTTGCCCTCTTTGGTGGTGGTGTCCAGCTCCAGGCCCTCCATCAGGCCCTTGATGTAAGCGCACTTTTCCTTCAGTTCCATGGTTTGCTCCTTTGCCCGGGGCCATTCGCCCCGATTTCAGGTTCACAGTGGCATATTATTCAAAAAAGCCGGGCGGCGGCACAGGATCGGCCGCCGCCCGGCCGTTTTGCTGCGGTCAGGTGGGCGCTTGCAGCTTACAGGCGCTCCATATACTCGCCGGTGCGGGTATCAATGCGGATCTTGTCGCCCTCGTTGATGAACAGGGGCACGCGGATCTCAGCGCCGGTCTCCAGCTTGGCGGGCTTCAGGGTGTTGGTTGCGGTGTTGCCCTTGAAGCCGGGCTCGGTCTCAACGACCTCCAGCTCAACAAAGTTGGGCACTTCAATGCCGAACACCTTGCCCTTGTAGGACAGAACCTTCACCATCTCGTTCTCTTTGCAGAACTTGAAGGAATCGCCCAGGTCGCTCTTGTTCACGGGGATCTGATCGTAGGTCTCCATATCCATGAAGTAGTACAGGTCGCCGTCGCTGTAGGTGTACTGCATCTCGCGGCGGTCAATGAAGGCCTGGGGGAACTTGGCGCTGGGGTTGTAGCTGGTCTCGGTGACAGCACCGGTGATCACGTTCTTGGTCTTGGTGCGCACGAAAGCAGCGCCCTTGCCGGGCTTCACGTGCTGGAACTCCACCACCTGGAGAACCTTGCCGTCCTCCTCAAAGGTCATGCCGTTGCGAAAATCGCCTGCAGAAATCATATACGAAAACCTCCACGAATGTTTTTCATGCTATACTGGCGCATATCTGTTTTCTATTTTACCCGAAAAGCCCCGCTTTTTCAAGAGGTTTGCCTCAGAAAAGGGGCGGGGCGGCGGCAAAATTCGGGCTTTCCGCCCGCTTTTTCGGGTTTGCCGCCGCTAAATGCGGCCGGGGCCGCGCTTTGCTTTTTCAGCCTTTTGCAAGGCTTTGATAATACTGCATCATGGTCCGGGCGTCCTCGGCCTGAGTTCCTGCGCTTTCGCAGATGATCACCGGCGAAAGCCCCCGCTCATAGCAAAGCTCCATCAGCGGCTCAAACTCCGGGCCGTACACCGTATCAGCAAAGGTCAGGTGGCACTTTTCGCCGCCGGTAGTGTACTGGATCTTGGAAAAGTGGGCATGGAACTGCGCAGCCCGCTCATCCTGCAGCGCATCCGCCATCCGGTCCAGAATGGCGGCGTAGTCCGCCTTGGTGCGGATGCAGCCCTGATCCCGGGCGTTCAGGTGGCCAAAATCAATGCAGGGGGTAATGCGCTTGTCCACAGCGCACAGGGCCAGCACCTCGTCCAGCGTACCCAGCTGCCCCACCTTGCCCATGGTTTCCGGGCAGAGGGTCAGCCCGCCGTAACCGGCCTCGTCCACGGCCTCCACCATCCGTTGCAGCGTGTCCAGGGCTTTTTCCAGCGCGGCCTCCCGGCTCTGCTTGCCGCAGCTGCCGGAATGGAAGATCACCCGGCGGCCGCCCAGGCTTTTTACGGCCCGGCAGCTGTCCAGAATGTAGTTGATGCTGTTCAGCCGCTTTTCCTCTTCCAGGCTGCTCATGCTGATGAAATAGGGGGCGTGCAGGCTGAACCGAATGTCCCGCTCGGCCGCGCGCTGCGCCATCACCTTTGCCTTCGCCTCGCCCAGCCGCACACCGCGGCCGCACTGATACTCAAAGGCGTTCAGCCCGAACTTCGCGGTGTATTCCGGCACATCCAGGCTGTCTTTGTAGCCCATGGCCTTAAAGCTCTCGCTGGTTCCGGCGGTACCAAACCGAATGCTCACAGCAGCGTTCCCCCTTTTTCGTAATAGCGGCGGATAAACGGCGCTTCCAGCTTTCGCTTGGCCTTGACGCCTTTGTTCACGTCCTTGCCCCTGGGCAGCACCACGTAGGCGGGAATCCCGTACAGGCCGGCGGCCATCCGGTCGGTGAACAGCTGGTCGCCCACAATGGCCATCTGGTGCTTCTTCAGCCCCAGACGGCGGCGGGCCACCATCAAACCGATGGGCAGCGGCTTGCAGGCCATTGAGACAAACTGCAGGCCCACCCGGTCGGCAAAGGGCCGCACCCGGGCCGCGTCGTTGTTGGAGGCAATGGTCAGGGCAATGCCCTCCGCGCGCATGGCGGCCAGCCAATCGCGCACCTCATCGTCCAGGGTCTGGCTTTCATCGCCGGTGAGGGTGTTGTCCACATCCAGCACCAGCCCCCGCACCCCCTGGCTGAGCAGGAACTCCGGCGTGATGTGGCTCACACTGCGAAAGAGATATTCCGGTGTGACGATCATGGGGGCGCTCCTTTCTCGCTTTGCCGGCCCCGGACGCGGACCGCTGCCGCAGGGCAGCCCGCACCGGAAAACCCGGCGTTTTTCAACCAGTGGATATAATAGAAGCGGGCCTGGCGAACCAGGCCCGCTTTACTGCCTCCGAAAAGGCATTTCCGACTTTCACGGTTCCGCTTTGTGCAAACTCAAATTACTTGAACTTGCGCTTGCGGGCGGCTTCGGACTTCTTCTTGCGGCGCACAGAGGGCTTCTCGTAAGCCTCGCGCTTGCGCACTTCCGCCAGCACGCCACTGCGCGCGGTGGAACGCTTAAAGCGACGCAGAGCGCTTTCCAGCGACTCGCCGTCCTTGACACGAATTTCCGACATCTTGTTTCCCTCCCTTGACCTGCGGCAGGAGTTTCCGTTGCTACAGAGTAATCAACGGTACAATTATACTATGGAACCCGCCTGCCTGTCAACTGATTTTTACCGATTTTTCCGGGTTCACAAAAAGTTTAAAGACCTGGGCCGGTTCGGTGCGCCGGCTGTTCCGCCCAGTGGGGGCAGTGCGGCCGCCTTTGGGGCATTTGCCCGCCGGGCAGCCGCATTTTCCTCCTGAGGTTCGTCTTGAAAAATGGCATGGCTCTGCCGCACCCGAACGTTTCGGGCGGGCGCTGCGTTCAGGGATCTCAGCCCTTCACAGCCAGGTTGACCAGTTTGCCCTTAACGTAGATCTCCTTCACCACGGTCTTGCCGTCCAGCAGGGGGGCCACATTGGGCTCGGCCTTGGCCAGGGCGATGGCATCGGCAGACTCGATGTCGGCGGGCACCTTCAGGCGGGCCTTCACCTTGCCGTTCACCTGCACCGCGATCTCCACGGTGCTCTCCACGCACTTGGCATCCTCGTAGGTGGGCCAGGCTGCATAGGCCATCTGACCCTCAAAGCCCTGCTGCTGCCACAGCTCTTCGGTGAGGTGCGGGGCAAAGGGATTGAGCAGAAGCAGCAGCGTCTTGAACTCGTCCCGGGTGCAGCCGCCCTTGGCCTCAAACTCGTTCATCAGGGTCATCAGGGCCGCAATGGCGGTGTTGTGCTTCAGCACCTCGATGTCCTCGCTCACCTTCTTGATGGTGCGGTGCATCAGGGCCTCGGTCTCGGGGCGGTAGCCCTCGCCGGGCAGGATGTTCTCCTGCATACTCCACACGCGATCCAGGAAGCGCTTGCAGCCCTTGATGGAGGCGGTGTTCCAGGGGGCGGCCTTCTCAAAGTCGCCGATGAACATCTCATACAGGCGCATGGTGTCGGCGCCGTACTCGTTGATGATGTCGTCGGGGTTCACCACGTTGCCCAGGCTCTTGGACATTTTGACCACAGGGTGATCGGCCATTTCGCCGTACTTTTCCACCAAAGCGGCGCGGGCGGCCTTCTCGCTGCCGTACTTCTCCAGCAGGGCCTTCTGCTCTTCCGCAGGCAGGTTGGTGAAGTTGCGGGGGTTCAGGCCCAGAATCATGCCGTGGCTGGTGCGCTTTTGGTAGGGTTCGGGCTTGGGCACCACGCCGATGTCGTACAGGAACTTATGCCAGAACCGGCTGTACAGCAGGTGCAGGGTGGTGTGCTCCATACCGCCGTTGTACCAGTCCACCGGGCTCCAGTACTCCAGAGCCTCCTTGCTGGCCAGCTCCTTGTCGTTGTGGGGGTCCATATACCGCAGGAAGTACCAGGAAGAACCGGCCCACTGGGGCATGGTGTCGGTCTCACGCACGGCGGGGCCGCCGCAGCAGGGGCAGGTGGTGTTCACCCACTCGGTGTGGCGGGCCAGGGGGCTTTCGCCGTTCTCGCCCGGCTCAAAGTCGGTGATCTCGGGCAGGCGCAGGGGCAGCTCGCTCTCGGGCAGGGGCTGCCAGCCGCACTTCTCGCACTTCACCATGGGAATGGGCTCGCCCCAGTAGCGCTGACGGCTGAACACCCAGTCGCGCAGCTTGTAGTTGACCTTGGCGTGGCCCTTGCCGTTCTCTTCCAGCCAGGAGATCATCTTGGCCTTGGCCTCTTCCACGGACAGGCCGTTCAGAAAGCCGCTGTTCACCAGCGTGCCCGTGGCCACATCGGTGAAGGCTTCCTTTTCCAGGTTGCTCTCGCCCTGGCCCTTGACCACTTCCACAATGGGCAGGCCGAACACCTTGGCGAACTCATAGTCGCGGGTGTCGTGGGCGGGCACGGCCATAATGGCACCGGTGCCGTAGGTGGCCAGCACATAATCGGAGATGAAGATGGGGATCTCCTGCTCGTTCACAGGGTTGATGCCCATCACGCCCTCCAGCTTCACGCCGGTCTTTTCCTTGTTCAGCTCGGTGCGCTCGAAGTCGGACTTGCGGGCGGCCTCGGCCTGGTAGGTCTTCACGGCATCGGGGTTGGTGATGGTGCCGTTCTCCAGCCACTGCTTCACCATGGCGTGCTCGGGGCTGATGACCATGTAGGTGGCGCCGAACAGAGTGTCGCAGCGGGTGGTGTACACGGTCAGGGTATCGCCGGCGGTGGTACTGAAGTTCACCTCAGCGCCGGTGGAACGGCCAATCCAGTTCTTCTGCTGGGTGGCCACACGCTCGATGTAGTCCAGGCCGTCCAGGCCGTCGATCAGCTTATCGGCGTAGGCGGTGATGCGCAGCATCCACTGGCTCTTCACCTTGTGCACCACGTCGCTGCCGCAGCGCTCGCACTTGCCGTTGACCACTTCCTCGTTGGCCAGCACCACCTTGCAGCCGGTGCACCAGTTCACGTTCATTTCCTTCTTATAGGCCAGACCGTGCTTGTACAGCTGCAGGAAGATCCACTGGGTCCACTTATAATAGGAAGGGTCCGTGGTGTTGATCTCGCGGGTCCAGTCAAAAGAAAGGCCCAGGCTCTTCAGCTGGCTCTTAAACCGCGCCACATTGTTTTTGGTCACGATCTCAGGATGGATGTGATTCTTCATGGCGAAGTTCTCGGTGGGCAGGCCGAAGGCGTCCCAGCCCATGGGGTACAGCACGTTGTAGCCGCACATGCGCTTTTTGCGGGACACCACATCCAGCGCGGTGTAGCTGCGAGGGTGGCCCACATGCAGGCCCGCGGCAGAGGGATAGGGGAACTCTACCAGAGCGTAGAACTTGGGTTTGGAATGGTCGATTTTGACGGCGAAGGTATTTTCATCGTCCCATACCTTCTGCCACTTGGCCTCAACGGCCTTGAAATCATACTTCAATTTAATCAACTCCAGCTCTTATTTGAACGTTTTTCGGGGGCGGTGCCACAGTTCAATCGGGGACGGGCGCTGCACCGCAGGGTATCTCCAATTTGCATCGGGTGCAAAATAAAGTGTTGTTCAGGCTTCGGGGCCGGTCAGCGGCGCATCGGCCTCTTCCAGCAGATCCGCCAGCTCCACCGGCTCAGCGTCCGCCCACAGATGTTCCAGGTCGTAGTACTTGCGTGCATCCGGGCAGAACACGTGCAGAATCACGCTGCCGTAGTCAAGCAGAATCCAGCGCTGGGTATCCCAGCCTTCGCTGCGCAGGGGCTTCTCCCCTTCCAGGCCCAGCTGATACTCGGCCTCTTCGGCCAGGCTGCGCACATGGGTGGTGGAGGAGCCGGTGGCGATAACGAAGTAGTCGGTCAGAACGGTCAGATCCCGCACCTTCAGCACCTTCAGGCTGTCGGCCTTCTTCTTGTCCAGCACCTGTGCGATGCGGACGGCAAGGTCTTTGCTTTCCATAAAAACTCTCCTTGTTGAGGGTGTACTTATTGAACCCGGACGGGCCTTTTTGAAGGATCAGGCCGCCTTGTCACTGCCGCTTTCAGAGGAAGCGTTCTCACCGGCCGAGGTCTCGTAATGGGGCACCTCGTCCTCCGAGCCGTCCAGGTTATTATTCTGCTGGGCATCCTTGGTTTCATTGTCCAGCGCACCCATGTACGAGATGTTTGCATCGTAGAAGGAACTGGAGGGATACCAGGAGGCCAGATTCAGTTCATTGACCGGCTCCGTATAAGTGCGGAAGTACTGATTCAGCAGGTCCGCCGTCTCTTTCGAAGCCGCATTGATCACCGAGCTGTTGTTGTAATACTGGGTGGAGCCGTACTCCGGCGTGCGGCACATCATGATGTTGGCGCTGTCCACCTTCAGCAGGCTTACGCCCATGCTCACCATGGTGCCGGCCGACATATCGGTTTTGACGTAACTGCGGAACACCGGCAGCAGCTTCGCCACGTCCCACACCGTCATGGTGCGGAAGCGCCGCAGCAGACCGGAATAGAAATAGCGCTGCATGGTCAGGCGGTCCAGATCCGAGTTGGCATACCCATCGCCGTGGCGGTTGCGCACAAAGAACTCTGCCGCATCGCCGTTCAGCGTCTGGTAGCCCTGCTGCAGCGAACTGCCGCCATAGGCCATATCGTGAGGTACATACACCCGCACGCCGCCGAAGGTATCCACGATCTCCTTCAGAGACTGCATATCAATGGTCACATAGTAGTCCACCGGCAGCTTGAACTGGTCGTAGATCACCTGGGCCAGTGCATCCACCGAGCCGCCCGCCAGCGCCACCGAGTTGATCTGCCCGTTGGTGTTGGGCACGCTGTCGCCCACAAAGGTGTTGCGGGGGATCTGCATCATGCTGATCTTGTGGCCCTTCAAGTCAAAGTGGACGTACATGATCATATCGGTCATGCCGTCGTTGGAAGTGGGGTCGTTGGAATAGGCGCGTCCTTCCTCATAGTCGATGCCGCACACCAGAATGTTGGCCTGGTCGCCCTGCAATTCCTTGGGGGTGTTGATGAAGTCGCTGATGGTCACATCGCCCTTCATGCCGTCGGTCATCACAAAGAAGGTAACGCCCAGCGCCGCGGCGCTCAGGCCGAACAGCACCAGCAACAGGGTGAGAAACACCCCCAGGCAGCCCTTTTTCTTTTTCGGGCGCTTGGGCTTGCCGGCCCTGCCGGTGTGGGCCTTGGGGCGCTGAGGCGGCGGCGTGGTTCCCCGGCCGCTGCCCGCACTGCGGGGGGAGCTGTGCACGGAAGCGCTCTCCTGCGGGCGCGGTGCGCGGTATACTGGCCGGTCGGCAGCCGCAGCTGCGGTCTGCTGGGTCTGGGCCGTGCGCTTCACCGTGCGCCGCTGGGTGGTGGTAGACGGAATGCCGGGATCGGCATCCTGGTCGTACAGGCCGGAGGCCGGCCGTGCCGCCGTGCGGCGGACGGCGCCGTTGTCCCGGTCCTGATCGTAGGCAAGGCGGTGCTGCTGCACCGGCGTATCAAAGCCGGTGCCGGCCTCCTGTCGGGCGTGGTTTGCGCCCGAGGTATTCAGCCGCCGGCTCTTTCTGGGTTCATTCATGGGCTGCGTTCCTTTCGCGTTGCCGCAAGTCCTCTAGGGCGGCCCGGGTCTCCTCATCCACGGGCTTTCCACTCTCCTCCAGCCAGTGGAGGTTCATTTCCAGGGCCTCTCGTATGGCCTGGTGAATGTCCTTTTTCTCCAGCTTGCGCAGGTAATCCACCTCGGGATAGTCCCGCTCGGCGCTGGTCATATCCGCAAGAAAAACAATCTCGTCCAGAAGGCTCATGCCGGGCTTGCCGGTGGTGTGGCAGCGAATGGCGCTGAGCACCTCCTCGTCCTCCACGCCCCACTGGGTTTGGGCGAGAATGGCCGCACAAATGCCGTGCCACACCGGCGACGGGCGATTTTGTGCGTTCTCTGCCATTATAGCATTATCATTTAGTATCTGCAACATTTCCTCCCGCGGCAGCTCTTTTGCGGTATCGTGCAAAAGGGCGGCCAGCGCGGCCTTTTCCGGGTCAGCGCCCCAGCGCTTGGCCAGCTTTACCGCCATACGGCGCACGTTCAGGGTGTGCTGATAGCGTTTTGCGCTCAGCCGCTTTTTGGCAAGGCGGCGCGCCTTCTGTTCGGTCATTCCCAGTCATCTCCCGTACAAATGATACTTCCCTGCGATTTGCTCGGTCTCCGGCGGCAGTGCCCCCACCGGGGCCTTTCCGGCCCGGATGTCGCTGCTGGCCATGGGCAGGGCCTTTGCCTGTGAGAACACAATGCGCCCGCCCTCGGCCGAAAGCGCCCGGGCAGCCCGGTGCAAAGCCCCCATATCGCCCTCGCAGCGGCTTTCCACCACCAGCGTGGCCTTTTGCAGCAGCTCGGGCCAGCGCCGCCACTCGGTAAAGGTCAGCAGCATATCGCTGCCCACCGAGAGGTACAGTTCCGCGCCGGGGTATTTCTGCTCCAGCATGGTCACGGTGTCAATGGTGTAGTTGCGGCCCTGGCGATGGATCTCCCAATCGCTGATTTCGATCCTGCCGCCGCACTCCTTTTCCAGGGCCAGAAAGCAGGCGCACATCTCATAGCGCCACATGCCCGGCGTCATGCTGGCCGCCTTGTGGGGCGGCACACCGGCGGGCATCACGATGGTCAGGTCCGGCTGAACGGCCTGCATCGCGCCCCGCAGCAGGTTCATGTGGCCGAGGTGGGGCGGGTCAAAGGTTCCGCCAAACAGCAGCAGCTTCATGGTTGATTCACCTCCGAATCAGCGGGGCAGTTCGTCAAACTTGGAGTCCTTGTCCTTCTTCAGGAACAGCACGAACTTGGAGCCGATCACCTGCACCACATCCGCGCCGGTGGCCTCGGCCAGAATGGCGGCGGCCTCCTTGGCGCTGTACATGCTGGTTTCCAGCACCTTCATCTTAATCAGTTCCCGGGCGGCCAGGCAGTCGGCGGTGGCCTTCACCACGCTGTCGTCGATCTCCCCCTTGCCCACCTGAAACACCGGGTCCAGGCTGTTGGCCTGGCTGCGCAGCCAGGCCCGCTGTTTGGAATTGAGCATTGCTTTTTCTCCTTCTGCGTTCTGCAATCAAAGCGGTTGGTTCCGTCTGTGTGCGGCGGCAGTGCGGGCCGCCCGGTTTTCAGCCGGGTTTTCCACATTCTTTGCGCCGCACGGTTGAATTCTTCTCCGGTTACGCCTTAACGGCCAGATCGTCGGCCAGCTTCGCCTGCATGAGGCGCAGCGCGCGGCCGCGGTGGCTGATGGCGTCCTTCTCCCAGTCTTGCAGCTGGGCATAGCTGCGGTTTTCCTCGTTGGGCAGGCACTTGCCGTCGGCGGTGCCCACCTCATCGGGAATGAAAATGGGGTCATAGCCGAAGCCGTTCTCGCCCACCGGCTCCAGCCCCACCCAGCCGGGGCAGCGGCCCATGTAGGTAAAGTGCCGCCCATCCGGCAGGCAGAAGCACACCGCCGACACAAAGCAGGCGCTGCGCTTTTCCGGCTCCAGATCCTCCAGTTCGGCCAGCAGCTTCACGTTGTTGGCCTCGTCGTCCCCATGGCGGCCGCAGTACCGGGCCGAGTACACGCCCGGCGCGCCGTCCAGCGCCTCCACCGTCAGGCCGGAATCGTCGGCGATCACCGGCTTGCCAGTGGCCTTGCAGAAAGCCTCCGCCTTGATGAGGGCATTGGCCTCAAACGTGGTGCCGGTCTCCTCCGGGTCCAGATGCAGGCCCAAGTCCGCCGGGGTAAGCAGGGTGTATCCCATGGGTTCCAGAATGCGGCGCAGCTCCTTGAGCTTACCCGCATTGTTGGTGGCCGCTACGATCTCCATTGTGCGCTCCTTTCTGCGTTACGCTTCGTCCTTGCGCATCAGGCTGTGGGCAAAGGCGGCGGGGTCGAACACCATCAGGTCATCGATGCCCTCGCCCACGCCCACAAACCGAACCGGCAGGCCCAGCTTGTCCTTCACGCTGATCACACAGCCGCCCTTGGCGGTGCCGTCCAGCTTGGTGAGGATCACGCCGGTGGCCTCGGCGGCCGCCACAAACTCCCGCGCCTGGCTGATGGCGTTCTGCCCGGTGATGGCGTCCAGCACCAGCAGCGTCTCCACGCTGGCCTCGGCACAGGCCTTGGGCACAGCGCGGCGGATCTTGGTCAGCTCGTCCATCAGGTTCTTTTTGTTGTGCAGGCGGCCCGCCGTGTCGCAGATGACCAGGTCATAGCCGCGGGCGGCGGCGGACTGCACCGCGTCAAAAATAACGGCGGCGGGGTCGGCCCCCTCGCCCGCTTTCACAAGCGGTACGCCCGCCCGGTCGGCCCAGACGGAGAGCTGCTCGGCGGCGGCGGCACGGAACGTATCGCCCGCAGCCAGCATCACCCGCTTGCCCTGGCTCTTATACAGGTTGGCCAGCTTGGCAATGCTGGTGGTTTTGCCCACGCCGTTTACGCCGATCACCAGAATGACCGCCGGCTTGCCGGAGAGGTCAAACTCGCTGTCCGGGGTCAGTTCCTTTTCAATCAGCCCCTCCAGCGCTTCCAGCGCCTGCGGGCCGGTTTTCAGGTGCTTGTGCTTCACCTCGCCGCTCAGCTCGTCCACCAGTTTGGAGGCCATGTCCGCGCCGGTGTCCGCCAAAATCAGCTGCTCTTCCAGTTCTTCATAGAGGTCATCGTCAATTTCGCTGGCCCCCATCATGTTCAGGATGTTGCCAAAAAAGCCATTGCGGGTCTTTTTCAGGCCGTCATCCAGTTTTTTCTTGCTGCCAAACAGTCCCATTGCTCGGCTCCTTTCTTAAAGCGTCCTCGCTGTGTCTCATCGGCCCTCAGCGCACCAGGCTTGCATCCACCTGGTCCAGATCCAGCCGCAGCAGCTTGCTCACGCCGTCCTCCTGCATGGTCACGCCATACAGCACGTCGGCGGCTTCCATGGTGCCGCGGCGGTGGGTGATCACAATAAACTGGGTGCTGCCGGAAATGCGCCGCAGATACTGGGCAAACCGGGTCACGTTTACGTCATCCAGTGCGGCCTCGATCTCATCCAGAATGCAGAAGGGGGCCGGGTTCACGGCCAGAATTGCAAAGTAGATGCAGATGGCCACCAGGCTCTGCTCACCGCCGGAGAGGGCACTCAGGTTCTTGATGACCTTGCCCGGGGGCGACACCTGAATGTCAATGCCGCTCTCCAGCACGTCCGCGTCGTCCGCCAGGCTCAGCATGGCGCTGCCGCCGCCGAACAGCTCGCGGAAGATGCGGCCGAAGTGGCCGTTGATCTCCTTGAAGCTGGCGATGAACTGGGTGCGCATCTCTTCTTCCAGGTCGGCAATGATGCGGGTCAGCTCGGCCTTGCTCTTTTCCACATCGGTCACCTGGGTTTTCAGGGTGTTGTAGCTCTCGCTCACCTCGCGGAACTCCTCAATGGCGCCCACATTCACATTGCCCAGCGCGCGGATTTTCGCCCGCACCTCAGCCACCAGACGGCGCAGCTCGGCCGCGCTGTCAAACTCCACGCACAGGCCGGCCGCGTCGCCGGGGGTGAGCTGGTACTCCTCCCACAGCTTGGCCACCGTCTGGTCGTATTCGGTCTCCGCGGCGGCCTTGCGCTCGGCAAGGCGGGCCATTTCGCCGCTCATGCGCTCCCGCTCTTCGCTCAGGGCGCGTACCTGCTGGTTCTGCTCGGCGCTCCTGCCCTCCGCCTCCAGGCGGCGGCGGGTGGCCGCGGCGATCTCGGCTTCCAGCGCTTCAATGCGCTGGCTGCTCTCAGCCTTTTCATCCCGAATCCGCTCGATCTTCTTCCGGTTTTCTTCGTTCAGGGCGGTCAGGTCAGCAATGCCCTGCTCCAGCTCCTTGCGGTGCTGGCCGCTCTCACCGGTGCGGCTTTGCAGCGTCCGAATGGCCTCTTCCAGCCGCTCGGCGTCCTTCGCGGCCGCCAGACGGGCCAGGCGCTGGTCCCCCAATTCTTCCGAAAGGCGCGCCCGGGTCTCGAGAAAGGCATCGTCGCTGCCGCTCAGTTCTTCCAGTTCCCGCTCCAGCTCGCCGATCTCGTCCGCCAGCCGGTTTTCTTCGGCCAGCGCCTCGGCGGCGGCCCGGCGGCTTTCTTCCAGCTGAAGGGCCAGGCCGGCCAGCTCCTTTTCCAGCTGGGCGGCGCTCTCTTCCGCCTGTGCCCGGGCGGCTTCCAGGCGGCGCACCTCCATCTCGGCGCGGATCTTATCCCCGCCAGCCACCACGGCCTCGCTGGCCGAGGCGGTAAGCTGGGCATTCAGCCCGTCTACCTCATCCTTCCACCGGTCGGTGGCCTGCTGGGCTTCGTCCAGCTTCTGTTCCAGCGCGGCGGTCTTTTTCTTCAGCTCCTCGATCTCCTGCCGGCGGCTGAACAGCCCGGCCGAACGGGACAGGCTGCCGCCGGTGAAGCTGCCGCCCGTGTTGATGACCTGGCCGTCCAGCGTCACAATGCGGTTGCGGTAGCCCATCTGGCGGGCCACCCGGCTGGCATCGTCCAGGTCCTCCACCACCAGAATGCGCCCCAACAGGTTCGACACCACGTTTTCATAGCGCGGGTCGTATTCCACCAGGCTGGAGGCCACCCGCGCCCCCTGGGGCAGGCGGCTGGCATCCAGGTGGCTGGGCTGCACCGTATCCAGCGGCAGGAAGGTGGCGCGGCCCGCCTTCTCCTGCTTCAGGAAGGCAATGGCTGCCTTGGCGCTGGCCTCGCCGTCCACCACCAGGTTCTGGGCGGCGGCCCCCAGTGCCGTTTCAATGGCCGCCTCGCAGCCCTTCTGCACCCGCAGCAGGGTGCCTACCGGGCCGACAATGCCCCGCAGGCGGCGGTTCTGGGCGGCCTTCATCACAGTTTTTACGCTGTACTGGTAGCCCTCCATGTTCCGTTCCAGATCCTGAAGCAGGCCCAGCCGCTGGCGGGCCGCTTCCAGATCTCGGCTGGCCTTCTGCTCGGCCGCATCGGCGGCCTCCAGCTGGGCCTGACGGCCCTGCAGCTTCAGCTTCAGGCCCTTCTGCACGTTTTCCAGCTTGTCCAGCTGCTCCTGCACCCCGGCCAGGTATTCTTTCGTCTCGGCCAGTTCTTCGGCCTGGGCGCGGGCGTTTTCGGCCGCGCTTTTCTGTTCCGTCCGGGCGGTCTGGCGGCGCTGCACGGCGGCCTCGCCTGCACTTTCGGCGGCGGCGCGGGCCACCCGGCTGGCGGTCTGCCGGTCGGTCAATTCGGCCAAACGGGCCGTCACCTGCCCTTTGCGCTCGCCGGTGCTCATGCTCTGATGCTGAATCTCCTCCAGCCGGGCCTCCAGCCGCCGGACCTCGCCGTCCAGCCGCCGGGTCTCGTCCTGCCGCTTGGCCAGCTGGGCCTTGTCCTCGGCGATCTCCGCCAGCAGGGCCTCCTGGCCCTCCTCGCTCTGGCGGATCTCCTCCCGCCGGGCGGCAATGCCCGCCTCGTTGTGGGCAATGTCGTTGTTCAGCACTGCAATGCGGCTTTCGCTGCCCGCCTGTTCCTCGGTAATGCGCCGAATGTCCCCGTTCGCCCGCTCAATGGCCAGGATCTGTGCCTGCACCTGCGCGCGGGTCTCCTCGGCGGCGGCATCCAGTTGCTCGATCTGGGCGGTCTGCCGGTCGTAATCGGCCCGGGCCGTCTCAAAGCTGCGCTGCTGGCCGCGCACGGTCTCGCGGGCCTGACGGATGCCGTCCACCCACAGGGTCACTTCCAGCTCTTTGCGGCGGGCCACCAGAGCCAGAAACTGTTCGGCCTTTTTGCTCTCCGCCTCTAGAGGGCCGATGCGGCTCTCCTTCTCGCCCAGAATGTCCCGCAGGCGCACCAGATTTTCTTCCGTTGCCGCCAACCGGCGCTGGGCCTCGTTTTTGCGGTAGCGGTATTTGGCAATGCCGGAGGCCTCTTCAAAAATTTCCCGGCGCTCGCCGCTTTTGGCGCCCACGATCTCGGCAATGCGGCCCTGGCCGATGATGGAGTAGCCGTCCCGGCCGAGGCCCGTATCCAGAAACAGCTCGTAGATGTCCTTCAGGCGCACGCTCTGGCCGTTGATGGTGTACTCGCTCTCTCCGGAGCGGTAGTACCGCCGGCCGATGGCCACCTCGTCCGCGTCCACGTCAATGCGCCGGTCCTCGTTGCTCACGGTGAGCACCACGCTGGCATAGCCCATGGCCCCGCGCAGCTGGGTGCCACCGAACACCACGTCCTCCATCTTGCCCGCGCCGCGCAGCTGTTTGGAACTGGTTTCGCCCAGCACCCAGCGGATGGCATCGGAGATGTTGCTTTTGCCGGAGCCGTTTGGCCCCACCACGGCGGTAATGCCCGGCCCAATGGTGATCTTGGTTCGGTCAGGGAAGCTTTTGAATCCCTGAATGTCCAGTTCTTTCAGTCTCATTCTTCCCCTCCGGGAACGCGTCCGCCGATCACTTCTGCTTCGCCTCGGTGGCAGGGGTCTGGGGCTGCAGATCCTTCAGGCCCATCAGCGCCAGGGCTTCCCGGGCCGCGTGCTGCTCCGCCATTTTCTTGGAATGGCCATGGCCGCGGCCGATGCAGTTGGAGTTCAGGTAAACCGCCACCACAAAGTGCTTGTCGTGGTCGGGGCCGCTCTCCTCCTCCAGCTCGTAGTGCAGGTGCTCCTCGGGGTTCTGCTGCACCACCTCCTGCAGGCGGGTCTTGTAGTCGCCCTCGGCGGTTTTGCCCTCGGTGATGAAGGGCAGAATGAACCGCCGGGCCACCTCAATGCCGCCGTCCAGGTACAGCGCGGCGATGACCGCCTCAAACGCATCCGACACCACGCTGGGCCGGTTGCGGCCGCCATTCAGATCCTCGCCGCGGCCCAGCCGCAGGTAGCTGCCCAGCTCGATCTCCTGGGCAAACTGGAACAGTGCGCCCTCGCTCACCAGGCTGGCGCGGGTGCGGCTCAAATCGCCCTCGGGCCGATCCTTCCAGGCGTGGAACAGATAGTCCGCCGTCACAACCGACAGCACGCTGTCGCCCAGAAACTCCAGGCGCTCGTTGTGGTGGACCTTTTCCTTGCTCTCGTTGGCGTAACTGGTATGGGTCAGGGCAATCGTCAGCAGATCAATGTTATGGAACTTGTAGCCGATGATCCGCTCCAGCTCGTGCTCCCGTTCATGTTCTCTCATAAAGGTTCGTTCTCCTTATGTCCAACGGCTTATGCGTTTTCTTCCGGTTTGGGCTGCTCCAGCGCGGCCAGGGCCTCGGTCATGGTGCCCACCAGGTCGCTCTCCACACACAGGCGGGCCTGCCGGATGGCGTTCTTGATGGCCTTGGCCTTGGAGGAGCCGTGGGCCTTGATCACCGGCCGGGCCGTGCCCAGCAGGGGCGCGCCGCCGTACTCTTCGCTGTCCATCTTCTTCTTCACATTCTTGAAGCCATCCTTCACCAGCAGGTAGGCCAGTTTGGTGGTCAGCCCCTTCAGAAACACTTCTTTCACCATGCCCAGCAGCGTCTTGGCCAGGCCCTCGGTGAGCTTCAGGATTACGTTGCCAGTAAAGCCGTCGCATACCACCACGTCGGCGTTGCCGTCGGGCACATCCCGCGGCTCAATGTTGCCGATGAAGTGCAGGTTCGGGTCGGCTTTCAGCAGCTGGTGGGCCTCCTTATAAAGGGGCGTGCCCTTGCTCTCCTCGGCGCCGTTGTTCACCAGTGCCACATCCGGCACGGCAATGCCCATCACCTTGTTCATATAGGCAGAGCCCATCACGCCGAAGGCGTGCAGCATGGGGGCGCGGCACTCCACATTGGCGCCGCAGTCCATCAGCAGATAGGGCTTTTTGCCGCCGGGGATGACCGTGGCCAGGGCCGGGCGCTTCACGCCCTTGATGGTGCGCACGATGAGGCTTGCGCCCACGTGCAGCGCGCCGGTGCTGCCGGCAGAAACAAAGGCATCGCCCTTGCCCTCGGCCAGCATCCGCAGGCCCACCACCATGCTAGAATCCTTCTTGGCACGGATGGCCTTGGCCGGCTCATCGCACATCTCAATGGTCTGGGTTGTATTCACGATTTCAAAGTGCTCGTCCAGTGCAATGTTCTGCTTGGCAGCGCTGGCCCGGATGATCTCCTCATTGCCCACCAGAACAAGCGTCAGGTTGTCCCGGTTTTCGGCCACGGCCTGCGCCGCGCCCTTTACGATCTCATCGGGGGCATTGTCGCCGCCCATGGCGTCCAGAATGATCTTCATGCTTGTCCTCCTGTTGCATCTGGTTTTTCCGCGCACCTCCCCGCAAATGGGAAGGTGTGCCGTGTTTATTGCTGCGCTTCCAGCCATGCCTTCATGTCGGCCACGGCCCGGTCGGCCAAGGCGGCATAGCGCTCGCGCTTATCCCGAATGTGGGTTTCCAGCGGGGGCAGAATGCCCATGTTGGAGCCCATCGGCTGAAAATCCTTATTCTCGCTGGTGATGTAGCGGATGAGGGCGCCGCACATGGTGTCGGCCGGGGGCGGGGTCATGGTTTTGCCTTCCAGCGCCGCCAGAATGCTCCGGGCCGCCAGCAGGCCGCAGGCCGCCGATTCCATATATCCCTCAAAACCGGTGATCTGCCCGGCAAACCACACGTTGGGGTGGGCCTTCAGCGCCAGATTTTCGGCCATGAGCTTGGGGCTGTTCAAAAAGGTGTTGCGGTGCATCACACCGTAGCGCACAAACTCCGCGTGCTCCAGGCCGGGAATCAGGCTGAACACGCGCTTCTGCTCGCCGAATTTCAGGTTGGTCTGGAAGCCCACCAGATTGTACATGGTGTTCTGGCGGTTCTCGCTGCGCAGCTGCACATTGGCCCAGGGCCGGTGGCCCGTGCGGGGGTCGGTCAGGCCCACCGGCCGCAGGGGGCCGAAGCGCATAGTGTCCGGCCCGCGGCCTGCCATCACCTCAATGGGCATACAGCCCTCGTACACCGTCAGGTTGCCGTCTGCATCAAAGTCGTGCAGCGGGGCCCGCTCGGCGGTGGAGAGGGCCTCATAAAAAGCCTCATACTCCGCCTTGTTGAAGGGACAGTTCAGGTAGTCGGCCTCGCCCCGGCCGTAGCGGCTGGCGGCAAACACCTTCTCCATGTCCAGGCTCTCCGCGGTGACGATGGGGGCGGCCGCGTCGTAGAACGACAGGCTCTGCCCGCCGATGAGCCGCTGAATGTCCGCGGCCAGAGGCCCGTCGGTCAGGGGGCCGGTGGCCACCAGCACCGGGGCGCTTTCGTCGATCCGCTCCACCCGCTGGCGGTGCAGGGTGATGTTGGGGTGCTGCTCCACCAGGCCGGTCACTTCCCGGGAAAAGGCATCCCGGTCCACCGCCAGCGCACCGCCGGCGGCCACCCGGGTCTTTTCCGCACAGCCCAGAAGGCTGGAACCCATCAGCCGCATCTCTTCCTTCAGCAAGCCGGAGGCAGAGTCCAGCCGCTCCGCCTTCAGGCTGTTGGAGCAGATCAGCTCCGCAAAGCCTTCTTTCTGGTGGGCCGGGCTGAAATGCAGGGGCTTCTGCTCATACAGATGCACCTGCACCCCCTGATTTGCCAGCCACAGGGCGGCCTCGCACCCGGCCAAGCCTGCCCCCAGGATCTTGATCTCACTCATTGGTCTGCCCTTTCACATACGGTTTTTCAAAATCGCAGCCGTCCTTGGCGCAGTACAATTTTCCGCCCTTGCGGAACAGGGTCGCGCCGCACTTGTCGCAGGTGGTCGGCACCGGCTCATCCCAGGTCATAAAGTCGCAGTTGGGATAATTCTCGCAGCCGTAGTACACCCGGCCCTTGGCCGAGCGGCGCAGCAGCATCCGGCCGCCGCACTTGGGGCACTTGCCGCCGGTGTCTTTCACAAGGCGCTTGGTGTTGGTGCACTCCGGGAAGCCCGGGCAGGCCAGGAACTTGCCGTACCGTCCCATCTTGATGACCATGTGGCGGCCGCACTTCTCGCAGATCTCGTCGGTCTCCTCATCGGGCACCTTGATCTTTTTGCCCTCCATGTTCTTCTCGGCGGTCTCCAGCTCCTTTTCAAAGCCCTTATAGAAGGTGTCGATGGTGGTGTGCCAATCCTCCTGGCCGCTCTCCACCTTGTCCAGCTTCTTCTCCATCCCGGCCGAGAAGGTCACGTCCACGATGTTCGGGAACTGCTCCATCATCAGCTCGTTGATGGTGCGGCCCAGCAGCGTGGGCTTCAGGCGCTTGGCGTCCCGCTCCACATAGCCGCGGTCAATGATGGTGGTAATGATGGGGGCGTAGGTGGAGGGGCGGCCGATGCCGTTTTCTTCCAGGCTGCGGATGAGGGTAGCCTCGGTGTAGCGGGCGGGAGGCTGGGTGAACTTCTGCTCGCTCTTCAGCTCCCGCAGTTTCAGGGTCTGGCCCTGCTCCAGCGGGGGCAGCGCGGTCTCCTTCTTCTCCTTCTCGTCGGTGGCCTCTTCATACAGGGCCGTAAAGCCGTCGAAGGTGACCACATAGCCGCTGGCCCGGAACAGGTAATTGCCCGCGGTCACCCCCACGGACACGGTGTCCTGCTCGCAGTCGGCCATCTGGCTGGCGATGAAGCGGCTCCAGATCAGGCGGTACAGCTTGGCAATGTCACCGCTGATGCTCTTTTCCACCTCGTCGGGGGTCAGGCTGGGCACACTGGGGCGAATGGCCTCGTGGGCGTCCTGGGCGGCCGTCACGCTGCGAGACTTGTACGTGCGCTTATAGCCGCACACATACCGCTCGCCGTAAGCGCCGGTGATGTAGTCCTTCGCGCCCGCTACGGCCTCGTCCGACACGCGCAGGCTGTCGGTACGCATATAGGTGATCAGGCCCAGCGTGCCCCGGCCCGCAATGTCCACACCTTCGTACAGGGTCTGGGCGGCCCGCATGGTGCGGGTGGCAGTGAAGTTCAGACGGCGGCTGGCCTCCTGCTGCAGGGTGGAAGTGATGAACGGGGCCGCGGGGGTCTTTTTCCGCTTGCCCTTTTTCAGTTCGGTCACCTGATAGTCCTGGCCCTTGAGGGCTTCCTCAATGGCATGGGCCTGCTCGCCGGTGGTCACCGCCAGCTTTTTGCCGTCGGCGGTGCCTGTGAGCCGGGCCGTGAACTTCTTCTGGCTGCCCGGAGGGCTGAGCAGGGCGTCCAGGTTCCAGTATTCCTCGGGCTTAAAGGCCTCGATCTCCTTCTCCCGGTCCACAATCAGCCGCACGGCCACGCTCTGCACGCGGCCGGCCGAGAGCCCGCGCCGCACCTTGCGCCACAGGAAGGGCGACAGCTTATAGCCCACCAGCCGGTCCAGAATGCGCCGGGCCTGCTGGGCGTTGAACAGGTTCATATCAATGGCGCGGGGATGGGACATTCCCTCGCTCACGCCCTTTTTGGTGATCTCGCCGAAGGTCACCCGGTTGGGGGCGGCGGGGTCCAGCCCCAGAATGTTGGCCAGGTGCCAGCTGATGGCTTCGCCTTCCCGGTCCGGGTCAGTGGCCAGCAGCACGCCGTCCGACTTTTTGGCGGCGCTCTTCAGCTCCTTGATGAGCTTTTCTTTGCCCTTGATGCTGATATACTGGGGGGCGTAGTCGTGGTCCACATCAATGCCCAGCTGGCTGGCGGGCAGGTCCCGGATGTGGCCCATGGAGGCGGTGACCTCGTAGCCATCGCCCAGATATTTCCGAATGGTCTTTGCCTTGGCAGGCGACTCCACAATTACGAGCTTTGCCATGGTGTTTCTTCTCCTTTTCTTCCGGCAGGGCCGCAGCCGCGCCGAAATTCTGCCTGCACACTTCGGCCTGCATCGGCCGTTCTGCAGCGTGCAGCAAAACAGAGGGTTCGTTTATTCATACGCAGGCGAGAGCGGTTCCGCGTGCAATTCCGCCCCGTCCGCCCGAAGCAGCGGGGCGGACGGCGTTTTGCCGCACCGGACCTTTCCCGTTTGCGGAAAGGCTACAGAAGGGGCCGCGGCCGGTTTCAGGCCGCCGCAGCCCGTTGCCCCTGTTCTCTCAACGAAGAACGGGGCCGTTCAATTTCAAAATTCCGTTACCGACGCTGGTAGCGGCGGCCTGCAAGGGCCGTGATCTGCCCGGCCAGTTCCAGCCGGGTCAGGCCGGCCAGCAGCTCGCCCACGCCCAGGCCCGATTCGGCGCACAGCCGCTCAAACGCCACCGGCCGTGCGCCGATGTGTTCCAACAGGGCCGTATCTTCCGCCAGCAGCGGGGCGGGGGCAGCTGCGGCCGCAGGGGCCGGTTCGGCCCGGCCCGGAAGGCCCAGCGCCTTCAGCAGGCCGTCCGCGCTGAGGGCCGGGGCGGCCTGCCCATCGGCAATCAGCCCATTGGTGCCCTCGCTCATGGGGCTGAAGATGCTGCCGGGCACCGCATACACCGGGCGGCCGTAGCGCTGGGCGTGGTGCACGGTGCTCATGGTGCCGCTGCGCTGGCGGGCTTCCACCACGCACAGCAGGTCCGACAGGGCGGCGATCAGCCGGTTGCGCTGCAGAAAATAATCCCGGTACGAAGCCGTGCCCGGCGGGTACTCGCTTACCACGGCCCCCTGCCGGTCCATTTCCGCCCGAAGGCGGCGGTTTACGGCGGGGTAGGTCTGGTCAATGGCCGTGCCCAGCACGCCCACCGTGGCCCCGCCGGCAGCAAGGGCGGCCCTGTGGGCCTCACTGTCCAGCCCGTCGGCCAGGCCGCTCACCACGATCACCTCGGCCCGGGCCAGGCCATCGGCCAGGGTGCGGGCTGCCTCGGCCCCATAGGGGCTGGGGCGGCGGCTGCCCACCATGCCCACCCGGGCACGGCGGGTCAGGGCATCCGCATCCCCGGTGCAGTACAGCACCACCGGCGGGTCGGGCAGGTTCAGCAGGGCCAGCGGATAGCGGGCGTCCCCGTAGGGAAGCACCGTCACCCCCAGCTTGTCGCAGGCTTCCAGCTGCGGTGCAAACTGTTCCGGGGCCAGCATCTCCATGCGGCGGCGCTGTTTGGCCCCCAGCAGTGTGGAAAAATCCTCGCTGTCCCGCGCCTGCCAGAGGTTCTCGGCACCGCCGTACAGATCCAGCAGGGTGCCGGCCTGGGGCGAGGCAAACCCCAGAACCCCGGCCAGCCACAGCCAGTAGAGCCGGTTGTCCATCTCAGTCTTCCTCCGGGCGGCGGAAATGCCACAGCAGTACACTGCCCGCCACGCTGGCATTCAGGCTCTCCACCCGATCGGTGATGGGAATGCGCACCGCGGCATCGCAGGCGGCCACGGCCGCGTCGGTCAGACCCTGGCCCTCGCTGCCGATCACCAGGCACACCCCGTTCGGGTAGGCACCGTCCACCTGATGCAGCGGGCGGCTGTTGTACAGGGCGGCGGCCAGATTGGTCACGCCCCAGGCGTGCAGCTGGGCCAGCGTATCCGGCAGGCAGCGGCTTTCCACCACCGGCAGGCGGCCCGCCGCCCCCATGCTGGCCCGCAGGGCCTTGGGGCCGAAGGGCGAGGCACAGCCCGGGTCCACGATCACTGCGTCAAACCCGAAGGCCGCAGCGGAGCGCACCAGCGCCCCCACATTGCCGGGGTCCTGCACCCGCTCCAGCGCCAGATAGCGCCCGCCCGGGTGCAGGGCCTTTTCGCCGTTTTCCGGCATACCGAAGATGCAGAACAGCCCCTGATGGCTGTCCACTCCGGCCAGTTTCTGGGCCACGTGCTCCTCGATCAGGTACTGTTCCCCGCCGAGCGTTTGAATTTCCGGGGCGCGCTCCAGCGCCTTTTCGGTATAGAATACTACCTTTATAGGGCAGCCCCGCGCCAGCTCTGGACAGAGCTTTAAGCCCTCCGCCAGGAAGGACCGTTCGGTCCGGCGGAAGGCTGTGCTCTGGCCCAGCTTGCAGGCGTATTTGATTTTGGGGTTGTCACGGCTTGTGATGCGTTCGGTCATCGGCACCCCTTTCTCTCTGCCCCAGGCAGGGCGCCCGGGGCCGGGCCGGCGGGCAAAATTTGCCCTAACACAAAAGCGACGCCCGTGCGCGTGCGCGGGCGTTGCTTGCTAAAATCTGATTACAGAGCCTTCTTGGCGGTCTCCACCAGAGCGCTGAAGCTGGCGGGATCATGAATGGCCATCTCGCTGAGCATCTTGCGGTTCAGGTCGATGCCGGCCTTCTTCAGGCCGTTCATGAAGGAAGAGTAGTTGATGCCCTGAGGACGAACCGCGTTGTTGATGCGGGCGATCCACAGGTTGCGGAACTGACGCTTCTTCATCTTGCGGCCAGCGAAGGCGTAGTTGCCGCTCTTCATGACCTGCTGTTTGGCCATCTTAAAATGCTTGCTCTTGCTGCCGTAGAAGCCCTTGGCCAGCTTCAGGGTCTTCTTCCGTCTTTTGCGGGTCATCATCGCGCCTTTGATACGAGCCATGGTAATGTATCTCCTTTACAGTCACTAATCTCTTTGGTTAATTCCCGGGATGAACCGAAGTTCCGGTTCAGGCGTAGGGCAGCATGCTCTTGACAGCGGCCTCGTTGGTCTTGTCAGCATAGCTGGGCATACGGTAACCACGGGTAACCTTGGTGGTCTTCTTGGTCAGGATGTGGCTGCGGAAGGCATGGCCGCGCTTGACCTTGCCGTTCTTGGTCAGCTTGAAGCGCTTCTTGGCGCCGGAATGAGATTTCAGCTTAGGCATTGTTGTTTCCTCCTGAATGTTGTTTACTTCTGGGCGGGGCGGGGGCTCATGAACATGAGCATGCTGCGCCCTTCCAGTTTGGGTTGTTTGTCAACCACAGCTTCGGGCAGTGCCTCAGCGAACCGCTTGTGGACCTCGAGGCCCAGCGCGGTGTGAGCCATTTCACGACCGCGGAAGCGGATGGAGACCTTGAGCTTGTGCCCCGCCTTGATGAACTTGGCAGCCTGGTTCACCTTGGTGTTGAAATCGTTGGTGTCGATGTTCAGCGACAGGCGGATCTCCTTGATTTCAACCACTTTCTGGTTCTTCTTGGCTTCCTTTTCCCGTTTCTGCTGCTCAAAGCGATACTTGCCGTAATCCAGAATCTTGCACACGGGCGGCACCGCCTGAGGAGCGATCTTCACCAGGTCCAGATTCTTCTCATCGGCCAGACGCTGAGCCTCACGGGCGCTCATCACACCCAGCTGGCTGCCGTCGGCGCCGATCAGACGAACCTCACGGTCCCGGATCGCACCATTGATGTCCAGTTCCTTCTTGCCATTGTTCGTAGCGATGGGGATACACCTCCAACCCAAAATTTATTTTGCTGTGCGGCAAACGATAAAAGCGCGGCCCGTTTTACCGGGCCGCGCTCTGACACACATCAAAAACAAACGCTTGCGCGTTGTTTGCTGTATGGCCCGGGCCTCTTTGGCCGCAAGGCGAGCACGGCCAGAAGGCCGGGTGCTGCTTTCTTTACCTGTTCACTATACCACCCGTTTCGGTCTCTGTCAAGCATTTTTTGCCCGCAGGGCGCAAAAAAGTTTTCACATTCCCCGCAGGGGCACATCCACCTCCCGGCCCAGGGCGAAGCTGTACAACGTGCAACGGGTGACGGGCTTCGGGGCAAGGCGGCGGCCGATGGCCCGGGCATACAGCCGCAGCTGGGCCGCATAGGCCCGCAGCAGCTCATCGGCGGTTTTGCTGCGGTCGGTCTTATAGTCCACAATTTCCACATGGTCGTCGAACACCAGCACCAGATCCGCCACGCCCTGAATGAGCACCGTGTCCGCCTGGGGGTCCAGCCCGGCCTTTTCCTCATCGGTCTCGGCCAGGGCGGCGGCGGGCACCGCGCTGATGAAGGCGTACTCCCGCAGCGCCTGCTCTGCCTGGCCGATGCGGCGGAACAGTTCCCCCTCAAAGAAGCGTTCCAGCGCGGGCCGGTCCAGATTCTCCACGTTTTCGCGGGCGATCAGGCCCAGCTGCTCCTGCCGCCGGGCCTCGGCTTCCAGGTCCCGCACGGCCAACTCAAGATCCGCGTGCTGCAAAAAGGCGTGGGTCACGGTGCCCTTCTCGGCCCCGGTCATGCCGTCCTGCTGCAAAAAGGCAGGCCGTTCCATCTGCACCTCTTCGTCCCGGTGTACCAGGCCGGTCACGCTCACCTTGGCGGCCAGCCGGGTGCGGGCTTCGTGGGGGTAGCGCCAGGCAAAGCCCTCGGCCAGCTGCCGGAACAGCTCCGGGTCGGCCGCCGCCTCAATCTCCTGCCGCACCTCAGCCGTGCGGGCGGGCGGGGCCTTTTCCATGCGCAGTTCCAGGGGCCAGGCGTCCGTGAGGGTCAGCCCGGCGTCCGCCGGGCACAGATCCACCTGACTCCACAGCCGTTCGCTGCTCTTATGGCCCATGGCCGCCGCAAGCACCCACTCGCCGGGGCTGAGGGGCAGCCGATTGCCCATGCGCACGTGCACGGCATTGTCCGCCAGCTTCTCCCAGCCCTTTGACTTCGCGTTGGATTCCGTCGCGGCCGGAAGCGGCTCCTCCGTCACCGGCAGCGTCAGAATCAGCCGGTCCTTCGCACGGGTGAGGGCCACGTAGAGCACGCGCATCTCCTCGCCCAGGCCCTCTTCCCGGGCGGCGCGGCGCACCTGCTCATAGGCCAGGGTGGCGTAAGTGCCGCCCGGGCCGCGCAGCTTCAGGCCCACGCCGCGTTTCGGATGGAACAGCACCGCATGGTTCAGGTCCTGGGTGTTGAACTGCTTGCTCAGACGGGCGCAGAACACCACCGGGAACTCCAGCCCCTTGGAGCCGTGAATGGTCATCACCGACACACAGCCCGGCCGCACCGGGTCACCCTTGGCGCTGTTCACCTGCCCCCGCTTGGCCAGCGCGTCCAGACTGCGCACCAGTGCAGCCAGCCCCTGATCGCCCAGGCCGCAGGCCAGGTTGAGGAAGTCCAGCACCTCCCGGCGGCGCACCTCACCGCCGGGCATGGCCCCGGCCAGGGCCAGATAGCCCGTGTGGGCCAGGATCTCATCCAGCAGCCGGTCCACCGGTAGGGTGCGGGCCAGGTTGCGCAGATGGCTCAGGCTGACGTAAAAGCCTTCGGCCTTCTCCTCGCCCCGGCTCTTTTCGCTCTGCTCCGGCCGAGGCAGAACGGCCTGGTACAGGGTGCCGCGGGGGCGGGCCGCCCGCAGTTCGGTCAGCTCGCCCATGGTCAGGCCCACCAGCGGGCTTAGCAGCACGCTGGCCAGGGCCACATCCTGGGCAGGGTTGTCCAGCACGTGCAGCAGGCTCAGCAGCGGCCGCACCGCCGGAGAATCCAGCAGGTCCTCCCGGGCGGCGGAATAGCCCTGCAGGCCCTCGCCTTCCAGCGCCTGAAGGTAGTTGTCCGCGTTGGTCCAGCTGCGCAGCAGAATGGCAAAGTCCTCGGGGCGGCAGGGGCGGGTGCCCCCTGCCCCATCCCGCACCGGAAACCCCTTGTCCAGCATTTCCCGGATGCGCCGGGCGATGTAGCCGGCGTCCTCCTTTTCCGGGCTGGACACCAGACACAGCTCGCACCCGCCGGGATAGGCCTCCGGCTGCGGCGGCAGAGCCAGCGCCTCGCCGGGAGTATTGGCGTAGTCCACGCCGCCCGCAGTGAGGGTCATCACCGCGCCAAAAATGCCGTTGATGGCCGCAATGACGTCCTTTGCGCTGCGGAAGTTGTTGTCCAGCGCCAGCTGGGCCGGGTAGGCCGGGGCCGGCGCCCCCGGCGTGGGGTTCCGATACAGGGCATACTCCTGCTTTTTCTCCTGAAACACCGTGGGGTCTGCCTGACGGAAGCGGTAAATGCTCTGCTTCAGGTCCCCCACCAGAAACAGCTTGCTGCCGTCCCCCGCCAGGCAGCGATACAGCGTATCCTGCAAACGGTTGGTATCCTGGTATTCATCCACCATCACGGCCCGGTAGCCCCCGGCAATCTGAGCCGCCAGCGGAGTGGGGCCGTTTCCATCCCACAGCAGCTTCAGGGCCAGATGCTCCAGGTCTGCGAAATCCAGCAGCTTGTGCTCCCGGCGGGCCTCCCAGAAGCGGCGGTCAAACTCCGTCACCGCATCGGCCAGTGCCCGCACCAGCGGGGCGGCGGCCTGCCGGTCTTCCTCATACTCCTGCCGGGTGGGCAAGCCGCTGCCCTGCAGATCCTTCACCATCTGGGCGGCATCATCCCGGGCCGTCACCACCCGTTTTTTCCAATAAAAGGCCGTGCCCGGCTCCGTGTTCTTTTCCTCCGGCGTTTTGGCCCGTGCAAAGTTCACCCGGGCCTTTTTCCAGCCGTCCAGTGCCGCCAGCGCCTCGTCCCAGCGCAGGGCGTCAAACAGGGCCATCACGTTGGCCAGCGCGCCCCGCTCCTGAGTCAGCGGCGGGCCATAGGCCTTCTGCACCGCGTCAAAGCCCTCCTGCTGGGCCTGAGTGCAGAGCGTCTGGGCGTAGGCCAGCGCTTCATCCGCCTGCCGCAGCTCCCGCACGGCCCACCGCGCCTGCGCCCGGCACACCTCGGTCTGCTCCAGCGGAGCGTCGTTCTCCCAGGCGGCGCAGTAGGCCTCCAGCTGGGCGGGGTAGTCCGGCAGGGTGCGCAGAAAATCATACATACGGCCGATGGCCTCCGCTGCCTCCTGATCCGACCGGCTTCGGCCGAGAAGGTCCGCAAAGCGGCAGAAGTTCTCCTGCCGGTAGGCCGCCTCCAGCGTGTCGGCCATGGCCTGTTCCCTCAACGTAAGCAGGCCGCCCTCATCGCCGGTGGTAAAATCCGGCGGAATGTCCAGCGCGCGGAACTGCTGGCGCAGCAGCTTGATGCAGAAGGCGTCGATGGTGCAGATGTCCGCCCGGCCCAGCATCATCTGCTGGCGGCGCATCCAGTGCAGCTGCGGGCTGCCCGCCGGGGTCTGCGCCAGCCGAGCGTTCAGCTTTTTGGCCAGCCGGGCCCGAAGTTCGGCCGCCGCCGCGTTGGTAAAGGTCACGATCAGCAGCTGCTCGGCGGGCACGGGGTCGTTTTCCTGGCACATCAGGCCCACCGCCCGCTCGGTCAGCACGGCGGTTTTGCCGCTGCCGGCCGCCGCGCTCAGCAGCAGCGCCCCGCCCCGGTCGGTGATGGCCGTCTCCTGGGCCGGGGTCCAGCGGGGGGATGTCAGTTGTCCCATTCCACGTTCTCCTTTTCCATAAACAAATCCTTCTTTTCCTCCGGGCGCTCCCGCTCATGCTCGCCGTCCACATGGCCGCACACACTGCGGTAGGGGCACCAGGCCTTGCAGCCGGTGGTGCCCTGCTTGTTCTGCCGCGGGCAGGCGGTGATCTGCCCCGCATACAGCCGCTTTGCCATGGAGACGATCAGCTCCTGCAGATACGCCTCGATGTTTTCCAGCTGTTTGCGGTGAAGTGTCACCCGGTGGTTGCCCTTGCGCCAGGCTTCCTGCTGGCTCTCGGTGGCGCTGGCCTTTTTCATGGCGGCCTGCTTTTCCGGGGTGAGGGGCGGCTCCTCCTCCCCTTCCCGCTCCAGGATCATGCCCTGCTTTTCGTACACAAGGCCGCCGCCCTCCTGCAATGCCTTTGCCCGGCCCTCGTCCTTGGGGGCGGGGTCCACCATCAGGTACTCCACCTCCTGGAATTCGCCCGCGTGCCCCTTCACAAGCGGCCACCGGGCGGTGAGGGTGAACAGATACAGCAGCATCTGGCACTCCTCGCCGGTGAGCACATCGGTCAGGCTGAATTTTTTGGTGCCGGTCTTGTAGTCCACCACCCGAAGCCGGTCGGCCGCGCCGGTCGGGCCGTTCTGCACGTCCACCCGGTCGATCTTGCCGATCACCTTGACCGCGTGTTCCCCGTCCACCGGGAAGGTCAGCGGCGGCACCTGGCCCGCCTGCTCGCCGATGCCCAGCTCAAAGGCCGTGGGCTCGTAGGGGTCCAGCAGAAGGTCCTGCTGCAGAAACCACAGCAGTTTTCCGGCGCTTCGGGCCATGCGGGCCGCCAGATAGCGCAGCTGTGCCCCCGGCTCGGGGATGTTCTCTTCCACGAAGCGGGCGGCCAAACGGGCGGCCAGACGCTCCAGCCCCGGCTCATCCAGGTCGTAGAAGTCCGGCTCCTGCAGGGCCTTTTCCAGAATGTAATGGATCATGGTGCCGCCCTGGGCCGGGTCCATGCGGGCGGGCTTCTGGGGCTTGATGCGCAGCACGTATTCCATATAATAGGCAAACTGGCACTGGCAGAAGCTCCTCAGTTGGCTGGCGGAGAGCCGCAGTTCCCTGCCCAGCAGCGCCTCGGCGGCCGCCGGGCGCTCCACATGGAAATTCGCCTCGCGGCCGGCCTGTTCCATCCGGGCCAGCAGAGGCCCCTCGCGCTCTTCCAGCGCCTGCTTCAGGGTGGCCCGCAGGGGGCTTTGCTGCTGCCAGACTTCGCCCAGCCGGTCCAGTGCCATCTCCGGGGTCAGGCAGCGGTCCGCCTCGGTCAGCTGCGGAGCGGGCAGGCCCTCGGGCGGCAGCGGCAGGGCGCTGGTAACGGGCAGGCCGCCCGCCCCCTCGGCCCAGCTGAGCCACAGCCCGCGGCCCGCCGCCGTGAGCGCCTTGTAAAAGCTCACATTTTCCCGGATGACCCGGTTTTCAAACCGGTCGGGCAATTCAAAGCGTTCCTCCTCCGGCAGGGCCGCCGCCATGCGCAGCAGCTCGTCCCGGTCCGCATGGGTCAAAAGGCCCGTGTCCCCCGGTGCGCGGGGGAATTCGCCTTCCGCCAGCCCCATCACAAAGCAGTATTCCGGCCCGGCCAGGCGCATTTTGCCCGCGCTGGTGAAGATCACCGCGTCCAGCGTCTGGGGAATGTGCCCCAGGTCGGTGCTGCGCAGCAGCAGCGCCAGCATCTCGTCGTACTCGGCCGCCTCCAGCGTCTCCCCTTCAAACAAAACCGCCATCTGGTCCAGCACGTTCATGGTCACATTCCACAGGCGCAGGGTCTCGGCGCTCTCGGCCAGGCGGCCCGCCGCCTCCAGCTGCTTGGCCAAGGCAAAGTCGGCCCGGCCCGCGTCCAGGCGCTCCATGGTCTGGTACAGGCATTTGGTCAGCGCCGGGGCATCCAGCCCCTTTGCGTTTTTCAACAGTTCCTCCAGGCGGGGAATGAGCCGTGCCCGGGCCGCCTCAGCCAGTTCCAGCTGCTGCCGTTCTTCCGCCCGCAGCGGGCCGCCGCCGAATCCCGAGGGGTTCCGGTCGAAGGGGGCGCGCCAGTTGGCGGCGGTGAGCGTCCAGGTAAAGGCATAGTTTTCCAGGGCGCACAGCTGCTGCTCCGAAAGGCCGCACAGCCCGGTTTTTGCCACAGCCAGCACCCGCTCGGTGGTCAGGCCGCCCCGCAGCACGCCCAGCAGCCCCCGCACCAGCTGGGCCGGCGGGGCCAGCTGGGCCGTGGTGGCTTCGTCCACAAACAGAGGGATGTTCGCCCGGGCAAACTCGGTGCGAACCAGGCGCAGATACTCCCCGCTTTCCCGGCAGATGACCGCCATCTCCCGGTAGCACACGCCCTGGCGGGCCAGCTTTTGAATGGCGGCCGCCACCGCCCGCACCTCGTCCTCCCGATCCGGGGCCTTGTACAGGGTCACGCCCGGCCAGACGGCCGGGCCCTCCTCGCCGGTCAGCGCACGGCCCAGCGCCGCCAGCCCCGGGGCGTTCCGGTGGCGCAGATCCTCTGTCAGCACCCGGGGAGCGTCCGCCCGGCAGCCCGCCTGGGCCGCCAGCCGCAGCAGCCGCGCCGCCACCTGCTTGGCCCCGCTGAACAGCCCCATGCCGCCGTCATAATCCGTCAGCCCGTCGGCACAGAGGGTCACCGTCACATCAGATACGGCCAGCATGGCCCGCAGCAGCGCCTGCTTGGCGGAATCGAAGGTGTCAAACTCGTCCACGAATACAGCCCGGCCGAGGAAGAACTCCGGGTGTTCCGCGGCCTTTTGGGCGGCCAGCTCCACCCGGTCGCCCGGGTCCATGGCCGTTTCCTGCAAAAGCGCCTCGTAGGCCGCGTAAATGGCAGCCAGCTCCGCCAGCTTTTCCCGGCCCGGCCCAACCGAAAGCCGTTCCAGCTGGGGGCCGGTCAGCCCGGCGCTCTTCAGCTCGTTCAGGGTCTCGGCGCACTTCTGCAGAAACACCGGGCTGCGCCGGTGGCGGCCATAGTAGGTCACCCGCGGGCCGAGGGCCTCCACAGCCCGGCGCACCAGCACCACCCGGGCGGCGTCCGTCACGGTGCGCACCGCCGCGCCGCCGTATTCATCCAGCAGCTTTTCGGCCAGCGAGCTGAAGCTGTAACTGCTCACCCACGCGGAAAGCCCGTCCCCCAGTTCCCGGTAAATGCGCCCCTCGGTGGAGGAGGTGAACTGCTCCGGCACCAGCAGAATGCTGGGCTGCCCGGCCTCGGCCCGGCGGCGGATCTCGTTCATGAGCAGGTTGGATTTTCCGGTGCCGGAAGGCCCCAAAATCAGATGCAGCATGGTGTTTTTCCTCGTTTGCGTTGGTTGATGCGGGCGATGCGCGGTTTGGCATTCTGCCCCGCCTTGCTTTTGCAATTGCGTATATTGATCTTGTTCTGTTCTTATTATAGCATCGGCCGAAGCGCAGACGCAAATCTCGAATCCGCACCGCCGCCGCTGCCATTCAGGTCTCCATTTTTCCCGCAAAAATGCCCCCGGGCCGACCCGCACATTGGGCCGCCCGGGGGCGCACTTTGCTTTTGCCTTTATTTTGTTTTCGGCTTACAGCGCCGCCAGGGCCTCCCAGGTGGCCTTGCCCACCTTTCCGTCCGCCGTCAGCCCGCGGCTGCGCTGGAACTCCTTCACCGCCGTTTCGGTGCTGCTGCCAAAATGGCCGTCTGCCGCAAGGCCCATGCCCAGCCGGTTCAGCTTTTGCTGAATGCTGCGCACCGTTGCGCCGGAAGCGCCCCGCTTTATGATGCAGCCCGGGTAGATTTCCCCTTCCCCGTGCTGGGCGGCATAGGCCTCATCCAGGGCGTCCCAGGTGCGCTGGCCCACCTTGCCATCGGCCGTCAGCCCCACGCCGATCTGAAAATACTTCACGGCCCGCTCGGTGTCACTGCCGAAGTGGCCGTCCACCCGCAAGGTCTGAATGCAGGGCCATTTGGTTTTTGGCAGGCCGTTCAGCCAGGTCTGCACCAGGGCCGTGTCCGGCCCGACGGAACCGCTGCTTACCATGCCGTAATACGCCGGTTGTGCCATACGATCCACACTCCCTTCTCGGGGTGCCGCTGCACCCCGCCGGGTTATCCTATGCCGCCCGCGGCCGGAATGTCCCGGCAGGCGGCGCGCTGCCACAGCTCCAGCAGGGCGAAGCGGATCTCATACTCCCCCACCACCAGGCCCTGCTCGGTGGTGTCCTCATACCCGGCCGGCAGGCTGCCGGCCGCCAGGCACAGTCCCGGGTACAGCACGCACCACCAGTTGCGGCCCTCAGCCCGCCCCAGCTCCACCCGCAGAGCCTGATACTGCCCGGCCGGCAGCTGAAAGCCCTCGTAGCGGGTGGTGGGGAAATACTGCCGCACCAGCCGCACCGTCACCGGATAGTGTGCCCCGGCCCGGCTGGCCGCCTGCTGGGCCGTGATCTGCAGCGCGGGCAGGCTTTGGGCCGCCAGGTCGGCAGCCTCGCCCTCGCCGGCGGCCGGGGCAAACAACGCCCCGGCCTGCTCCAGAATGGCATCCCGCACCCGGTATTTCACCTGAAGATCCTGCCAGCTGTCCCCCGCGGCGCGCACGTGCAGACGAAGGGTATCCCGCCGCACCCGGGCCGCCGTGCGGGCAAAGGGGCTCACCCAGCCCGTGATTCCAACCGCCAGACAAAGCCCGACCAGGGCCGCCCGCCGGGCCAGGGCGCCGCGGCCCGCCTCACTTTTTCCGCCCTGTATCACGCGGCTCCGTAAAAAAAGCGCCGCACGCAAACAGCCCATGTACATCTTCTGCTCTCCTTATGCATCCAAATTCTGGATCGATCCGGCAGAAGTATGGGCCGCCGCGGGCGGCGCTATGCTCTTTCCTTCAAAAAAATGCGTCCGGCCCTCTGCGTTTTGCAAAAAGCAGGCGTTCCTCAGATGGGCCGGGTGGCCGTTTTCAGCCAGGCAGCTTCTTCCGGGGGCAGCAGCGGGGCGATCTCCCGATACACCCGGGCGTGGTAGCGGTTCAGCCGATCCTTCTCCCGCTCGTCCAGCCCGGCGGGGTCCACCGCGTCCAGGTCAATGGGAGCCAGGGTGAGGGTCTCAAAGTTCAGGAAGGTACCATACTGGTTCTGCACCGCCTTGCGGCAGGCCATCAGGTTCTCGGTGCGGATGCCGAAGGCTCCCTCTTCGTAAAAGCCCGGCTCGTTGGACACTACCATTCCCTCCATAAAGGGGGGCATTCCGTCCATGGCGCGCCAGCGGATGCGCACCGGATCTTCGTGTACGTTCAGCAGGCAGCCCACCCCGTGGCCGGTGCCGTGGTTAAAGTCCAGCCCACGCTCCCACAGGGGGCCGCGTGCCACCACATCCAGCCCGTCGCCGCGGCAGCCCTCCCGGAACTGCACCGCCCCCAGGGCCAGGTGGCTGCGCAGAACCAGCGTGAACATCTCCCGCTCCCGGTCCGTCACCGGGCCAAGGGCAACGGTGCGGGTCACGTCGGTGGTGGCCGCCAGGTACTGGCCGCCGCTGTCCACCAGGAACAAGCCCTTCGGCTCCAGCGGAATGTCCGTCTCCGGCGTGGGGGCATAGTGCACAATGGCTCCGTGCGCCCCGTAGGCTGCAATGGTCTCAAAGCTGGGGCCCAGATAACCCGGCTGCTCTTTGCGCAGTTGCTCCAGTTTTTCGGCGGCCGAACACTCGGTGATCGGCTCCTTGCCCACCCGGTGCTTCAGCCAGTACAAAAAGCGGCACAGGGCCGCGCCGTCCTTCACGTGCGCCCGGCGTTCTTCCTCCAATTCCGTGGGGTTCTTGCAGGCTTTGCGCAGGCGCACCGGGCTTTCCTCGTCCAGAAGCAGCACATCGGCGGGCACGCTGTTCCACAAAGCATCGCCGGCCTGGGCCGCGTCCATCCACAGGGTCGTTCCCCCGGGCAGGGCCTTTACGTAATCGTAGATCTCCTCATAGGGGGCCAGCTCCACCCCATCGGCGGCCAGACGCTTCTGCAGCGCCTCATCAAAGGCCGCGGGCTGGGCAAACAGCAGCACCTGTTCTGGCTCCACCGCCGCAAAAGCCAGCACCACCGGGTTGCAGGCCACATCGTCGCCCCGCAGGTTCAGCAGCCAGGCGATGTCGTCCAGGGCGGGCAGCACCAGACAGTCGGCCTCCTGCTCGGCCATTTCGGCCCGAATCCGAGCCAGCTTGTCGGTGCGGCTTCGGCCGGCGTGGGCTTCATCCAGCTCCCAGGCCGGCCGGCAGGAGCGCGCGGGCCGGTCCGCCCAGATGTCCCCCACCAGATCCAGCTCCCGGTGCAGGATGACCCCGTCCAGCGCCTGGCTGAGGCGCTTCACCTCCGCCGAGGGCAGCACCCGGCCGTCATACCCCAGCACGCCGCCGCCGCTCAGGTGGGTTTCCAGCCACTGGGCCAGCGTGGGCACGCCCGGCTCGCCCATGCGGTAAAGGGTAATCCCGGTGCCCTCCAGCTGGCGCGCCGCCTGAATAAAATAGCGGCCGTCCGTCCACAAACCGGCCTCCATCCCCTGCGGGGTGCAGGCCACCGCCGCAGTGCCTGCGCTGCCGGTAAAACCGGTCAGCCAGGCGCGGCAGTTGTAATAGTCGCCCGCATATTCCGAAGAGTGATCGTCTCCGGTGGGAACGAGATAGACATCCACCCCTTCTTCTTCCATACGGCGGCACAGCGCCGCCAGCTTTTTCGGAACTGTCATATTCAAACGCCTCCTACGCGATTGCTTTCAGGCTCTCACAGCCGCTGCTGAAACAGCACCCGCAGCGGGGTCTTTTTCAGGGCCGCCTGCCAGTTGGTGTGCCAGGTCACCCAGCCCAGAAGCAGGCTCAGGGCAATGCCCAGCACCACATCCACCGCCGAGTGCTGTTTCAGAAACATGGTGGAAAGGCAGATGGCCACTGTAACAACAAAATTGGCGGCCTTGAGCCAGCCCTTTTTGCCCAGGCTCTCGCTGCGGCGCACCGCCAGTTCCACCGCCACTGTGCTGGAAACATGAATGGACGGGCATACGTTGGTGGGCGGGTCAAAGCCCTGCAGCGCCGCCACCAGCCGGGCCGCCCAGTTGGTCTGGGTGATCTCCACCCGCAGATCCAGCCCGTTGGGCCACACCAGATACACCAGCAGGCAGAAGGTCATGCCCGTGAACATGAGAAAACTCAGATCTAAAAACGCTTTTTTGTCCCGGAACATGAAGTAGATCAGCGAGCCGGGCATCACCAGAAACCACAGACAGTACGGGATGATGAACCACTCGCAGAAGGGGATAACGTCATCCAGTGCGCAGTGGATGATGTGCAGGTCCGGCCGGTGAATCTGTTCCAGGCTGAAAAACGCAATGAGATAAAACACAAAATACAGCATCGCCAGGCAGTGGGGGTTATTTTTTACCCACTGCACCGGGGTGCCGTTTGACTTGACGGTTTTGTTCAAGATGAAGTTCTCCTTTTTATAGGGTGATCCGCATGGATTCTGTCGGTTTTTATTATAGCGGCTCCGCCCCCTTCGCACAAGATATACCCTTGCGTCCAATGGGTTTCAACCGTATAATAGAGACGTTCTGACTTTGCCGCGGTTTTGCGGCAAAGTACACCACATTCCCATCGTCTTTGAGCCGTTGTTTTATAAGGAGTTTTTCATGCAAGCGAACGCACTGCGGGCTGCCTTCCCCCGCACTCTGCCGGTGATGACCGGCTATCTGTTTCTGGGCACTGCCTTCGGCGTGCTGCTGCAGCAGGCAGGCTATGGAGTTTTCTGGGCCCTGCTCATGAGCGTCTTTATCTACGCGGGCAGCATGCAGTTTGTCACGGTCGGCCTGCTGGCCGGGCCGTTTGCGCCGCTCTCGGCCATGCTGGTGGCCTTCACCGTCAATGCCCGGCACCTGTTCTACGGTATTTCCATGCTGGGCCGGTTTGAAAAGCGCGGCCCGCTGAAGCCCTATCTGGTCTTTGGCCTGACCGATGAGACCTACTCGCTGCTGTGCGCAGGCGAAGCCCCGGACGGCGTGGACAAGGGCTGGTACGACTTTTTTCTCACCCTGCTGGACCAGCTGTACTGGATTGCCGGCAGCCTGTTCGGCAACCTGGCCGGGGCCGCACTGCCCTTTGACTCCACCGGCATTGACTTTGCCATGACGGCCCTGTTTCTGGTGATTTTTGTGGAACAGTGGGAAAATGCCGTCACCCACCTGCCCGCCCTCATCGGGCTTGGCGCTTCGGTGCTCTGCCTGCTGTTGTTCGGCGCCGACCGGTTCATTCCCTTTGCCATGGTGGTGATTTTTGCCGGACTGTGCCTGCTGCGCCGCCGCCTGGCCCCCATCGTTCAGGTGCAGAAACCCTCTTCAGAAAAAACGGAGGCCGCCCAATGACCCAGACACAAGCCCTGCTGACCATTTTCTTCATCGCGTTTGCCACCCTGCTCACCCGGGCGCTGCCCTTCTGGGTGTTTCACGGCCAGCCCTCAGCCTTTGTGCGGTATCTGGGGGTGGTACTGCCGGGGGCGGTCATCGCCATGCTGGTGGTGTACTGCTTCAAGGCGGCCACCCCGCTGGTGTGGCCCCATGCCTTGCCCGAGCTGATTGCCGGGGCCTACGTGGTTCTGGTGCACCACTGGAAGCACAACCTGGTGCTGAGCATCGGCGGCGGCACTGTGCTGTACATGCTGCTGGTTCAGCTGGTGTTTGCCTGAGCCGGCTTTTGCAAACCGTTTTCCAAACCGCCCCGCCCATCGAGGCGGTTTTGCTGTTTCGGCGGATGCTGTGCATAGTTCCGCCCATTTCGGCCACACTAGCCCCAAGGGCGGCCTTTCGGACCGTAGAAAAAGGAGGAAACGGCATGGAGACCTTTTATAAAGTGTGTGTGATCCTGCTGATCATCGGCGGCGTGAACTGGGGCCTTGTGGGGCTGTTCAGCTTTGATGCGGTGGGCTGGCTGCTGGGCGGCAGCGCGTCCCTGCTCTCCCGCATCGTGTTCACCGTGGTGGGCGTGGCAGCCGTGTGTGCCATTCCGGGCCTGTGCGGTGCCGGCGGAAACAGCCAGACCGGGGCTGAATAAACTTTTTCAAAAAATTTCAAAAAAGCTCTTGCATTTTTCAGGATGCCCTGCTATAATAATCAAGCAGTCACCGATATGGGCGGTTAGCTCAGCTGGTAGAGCACCTGCTTGACGTGCAGGGGGTCAGGGATTCGAGTTCCTTACCGCCCACCAAAAAAAGCGTTACATCGTAAGATGTGACGCTTTTTCTCTTTTCTAAATTTGCACTATTTGACCCTGTTTGACCCTATTTCGGCGCGGTTAGCCCAATATTTGCCCAACTTAAACAGTGCAAAGTGCAGGCCGCGATCCTCAGCCCGGACACCATGATCCAGCTTTGCCAGCAACTCAAAGCTGAACAGGACAAGAACGCCACTCTGACGGCTGCAAACAGCCAGCTTACAGTGGAGAAACAGATCATGGCCCCAAAGGCCGAATACTTTGATGAACTGGTTTCACGCAACCTGCTCACCAGCTTCCGTGAAACGGCCAAGCAGCTGGGCATTGGTGAGAAGCTGTTTGTTTCTTTCTTGTTGGAAAAGAAGTACCTCTACCGCGATAAAAAGGGCAAGCTGATGCCTTATGCCGAAAAGAACAACGGCCTGTTTGAAGTGAAGGAGTGCTTCAACGCAAAGACCCAGTGGAGCGGTACGCAAACGCTCATCACGCCCAAAGGCCGTGAGACCTTCCGCCTGCTCTACTTGAAAGCCTGACCGAAACAACAGAAAAGGCCCTCCCATGCGGGAGGGCCTTTTGCTGCATCCTGGCTCAGTTGTCACCCACCAGCTGCTTGAACGCCTGGTGCAGGCCGGTGGAGGCCAGGCCGCTGACCATGCCGGCCAGGATGGTGCCGGCGTCGATGGCGGGCCAACTGGCCCAGCAGGCCAGGGCAACGCCCAGGGCGGCGCACAGGGTGGGAATGAACTTGTTGTCCACGTCCTTCACCCACTTCTTGGTCACGTAGCCCACGCACAGGCACAGGCCCACGATGACCGGAATCATGTAATCCGACAGATACGAAATGTCCATGGTTAGTCCTTTCCTGCGGTTTCCAAGTCCGCAATTCGGTGGTTGATCACCTTGATCTGCTCCTCCATCACCGGTACGCGGCGGGCGAAGTTGTTATGT
>Ga0129315_1000240_pt1 | contig 55983 bp, 51 predicted proteins | sample Cm827metagenome_FD_94432 | JGI IMG/M metagenome (GOLD analysis project Ga0129315, IMG submission 94432) | Eastern black-and-white colobus group fecal microbial communities from Wisconsin, USA - Cm827 metagenome | ecosystem: Host-associated > Mammals > Digestive system > Large intestine > Fecal... | reverse complement strand
TTTTTTAGCCTTTAATTAGGCTTGTTTGCCATGCTCATTTTTATTTAATTGTCTTTTTTGTTATCTTTTCACTTTTTTTTGCGAATTTTTTGATTTTCGCCCTTGTATTCATATAGTTAGTCTCTCTCACGGTTATACCGTGTTTAAAACTATATTGTAATTATAATCGTTTTCATAAAGCTTGTCAATGTTATTTTAATAAATCATCATTTTATCTTATTAAAACAAAAATATAAAATACTTTTTTTACTTTATATACTCCAAATTTATATAAATTTAAAAATTTTATCATCCTAGATGATAATCACAATCAAATAATAATGTGTTATAATATATATAATAAGGAGAAGTGATTAATGAAGCTGATACAATCTATTCAGAGAGCATTTGAAATTATAGATTGCTTTAATGAAGAAAATGAAGAATTACGATTAAATGACATAAGTAAGATGTTAGATTTAAATATAAATACTACAAGAGGTATAGTGAATACTCTTGTTTATTATTCTTATTTAAGTCATGATAAAGAAAAAAATGTTTACAAACTAGGATATGTTTTTTTACCTAAATTTAAGCTATTAAAAAACAGAGATAACAATGTATTTATTGAAAATTTACAAGAATTTTTAAAAAACATTTCAAATAAATATGAAGTGAATACAAGATTTCACCATATTGTTGATAGTAATATAACTAAAATATTATCTGAAGAGCCAGACTCATCAAGATATTTTCTCTATATAAAAGATTCGAAAGAATTACCATTAAATGCAACATCTTCTGGAAAATTAATCTTAAAATATTCATCAAAAGAGTTTTTTGAAAATTATATAAAAAATATACCAAAAGAAAAACTTAGTCCAAATACAATTATCAAACAAGAAAAATTAATTGAAGAATTGAAAAAAATAGACGAAAAAGGTTATTCAATCGAGATTGATGAAGTGTCATTAGGCATCAGCTCTATTGCCGTTCCAATTGTAAAATCTGAGCAGCTTGTTTCAACAATTAGTGCTACGGGTACAACAGAAATAATAAGAGAAAATTCTCAAAATATTGCCAATGAAATAATTGAATTTATTAACTCCTCTCATCTCTAAGATTTTGAGGAGTTTTAATTTAATACTTTTCACTATATTGTAGTTATTATTTTTATAATATCGTTGACAGAGTTTTTGTTTTATTTTATAATTAAATCAAATAAATATAAATATCAAAGGAGTTGTTAATTATGAGAGAAAGTAAACCTACAATATATGATCCCAAATTTCTGCCAAATAATATTTATAGTGGCGTTCCTTCATGGCTAAATTTATCTGTCATTGAAAATGATGAAGATCTAAAAAAAATAGACATGGCGGTTATGGGAGTTCCTTGGGAAGGTGGATGTACAATCGGAGGATACTCTCCAACTACAGAAGGACCTAAGGCAATAAGAAGTACATCAATTAGATATACAGGATTTTTACCAGACTATAATCAAGATTGTTTTGATTATCTAAAGGTTGCTGATTTTGGTGATGCAGCTGTTCAGAATGGTAATTATGATTTTACTTTCCAATCTATTAGAGAAAAAGTATCAAAACTATTAGATAATGATGTAATGCCTATTACTTTTGGAGGAGATCATGGTATAGCTTACCCAATAATTAGTGAAATAGCTAAGAGACACCCTAAAAAAGTTGGAATTCTTCATTTCGATGCACATTTGGATAATTATGAAGCTTTTGGTGATGATTTATATTCAAGATGTTCTCCTTTTTATAGATTATACCAAGACGAAAATATGGATCCGACAAAAATTGTTCATATTGGAATAAGAGGTCCTAGAAATCATAGGGAAGAATTTAATAACGCTAAAAAATATGGTGCGACAGTTATTTTAGCAAATGAAATACATGAAAATGGTTGGAAAAAATCAATTGAAAAGGCAATTGAAGTTGCTTTTAAAGATACAGAATTTGTTTATGTAACAATTTGTTCAGATTCTTTAGATGCTGCAAATATGCCTCAAGGACCACAAGATATGGGTGGATTAACAACTTACCAACTCAATATGATGGTTCATGCAGCAGGTGAAGCTGGTGCAAAGGGATTTGATTTTGTAGAAATTTACCCTGATACACTTTCATTGCAAACAGCTGCACATGCTGCTAACTGGGCTGCATTATATTATTTAAATGGATTAGCTACTCACGTTAAACAAAAATAATTTATTATAAATACTTTAATATTACAGACGGCTCTAAACTATAATTGAGTCGTTTGTTTTAATATTATGATAATTTTAAACATTAATAATGCCGGAGGAATCTTAAAAATGTTTTTAAAAAGAGAGAAAATAATAGAAAAGATAGAAAAATCTATAAAGAAAGTACAAGTTTATTCAGAAGAAGGAGAAGTTGCAACGTATATACCTGAACTTGCAAATGTTAATCCATCTAATTTTGCCTTAAGTATTGTAACAACAACAGGAGAAGTTTATAATTTTGGAGACACTAATTTAGTTTTTTCTATACAATCTATTTCTAAAATTATTTCTTTAATTATGGCTGTAAATGATAATAGTGCAGCAGAAGTATTTGAAAAAGTTGGAACAGAGCCTACTAAATATAAATTTAACTCTCTAATACCAATAGATGATATCGCATCAAACCCTTTAATAAATGCTGGTGCTATAACTACCTCCTCATTAATTTTAGGTGAAGATGTAGATGAAAAATTTGAAAGAGTCATTAGTATGGTTAAATTACTTAGCAATAGCAATGAAATAAAATTTTTAAAAGAAGTCTATAAATCCGAGTTGGAAACTACAGATGTAAATAGATCCATTGCATATTATTTAAGAAGTAAAAAAATTTTTTCATTGGACGCAGAGAAAGTATTAGACTTATACATAAGAAATTGTTCAATAGGTATGAACTCTAAAGAACTTGCACATATAGGAGCTGTACTAGCTAATGGAGGATCTGATCTTATTTCAGGAGATGAATTAATATCAAGAGATACAGTAAAAATTGTATTAGCTCAAATGACTTCATGTGGTATGTACGAAGAAAGTGGTGAATATTTAATGAAAGTAGGAATCCCATCTAAAAGCGGAGTCAGTGGAGCTATACTAGGAGTAGTTCCAGGAAAATGTGGCATTTGTGTTTACTCTCCTAAACTAGATAGTTCTGGAAATAGTATAATTGGTAAAAATTTATTAAAAATTTTATCTAATGACCTGAATTTAAATATTTTCTTATAAAAAATATAAATTTAAACTTCATATTTTTACAAATAATAGTTATTCTAATTAAGTTATCTAACTACACAAAGTCTAAAAATTTTGTAGTAGTTAAGCTAAAAAGACATATTTATATAAAGAAAAGTTCCTACTAGGTCTGATTAATATAATTATAATAAATTAGAAACCCATATAGAATTATCTCATAGTATGGGTTTCTTTATATTCCTATGCTCTTGCACAAGTTCTTCTATAAATAATATTCTCTCATTTCTCTAATCAATTCTTTTATTGCATAAGATTCATAAGTTTCTTTTTTCATAACTAAGTTAAATTTTCTTTTTGATATTGGGGAATCTATTGCAAAATAACTTACATTTTCATTGTATTCTCTTGGAAGTAAATAAGATCCTATAAATGTTGCTCCAATTCCATTTATTGAAAAACTATGTGCTGTAATCACCTGATCAACATACATTATTATATCTATATTTTCCTCTTTAGAATTTAGCATTGAATTTGCTCTTTGATTTAAATTGTTATTTGGATTTAAAAGTATGTAAGGTAGATTTTTAAAATTATCAATTTTAACTCTTTTATTATCATATGCTTTATTTTCTATATCATATAAATTAAGTGCATATCTACTTAACTTTTTATCTACCATATTTTTTGGAATAGCTAATATAACTTCATCAGTAAATACATGACTCAATTTATAATCTTTCTCAGATAAATCACTACAGCTAAAAGTGACTTCTATTGTGTCTTCATTTAGTAAACCCAATGACTTAGGTGATGTGTTCTCTAATAGTTTTAGTGTTATATTAGGATAACTATCTTTAAATTTTTTTAATATAGGTGCAAGTATAAAAGAATTCATATAGTTTGTTGCTCCTATTACTATACTCCCTCTCTCTAAATTTTCTAAATCATTTATTTCAGATATTATTTCATTTTCTATTCTCATTATTTTTTTTAATCCATTTATATATACTTTCCCTGCACTTGTAAGTTTTAATGAGTATTTCTTCCTAATAAATAGCGGCATTCCGACTTCGTCTTCTACTTTTTTTATTGCTATTGATAGGGCAGGCTGTGTTATAAAAAGTTTCTTTGCTGCTTTTGAAAAACTTTTTTCTTTATATACTTCATATACATATCTAAATATAATTCCAAAAAATATATTTAATTCCTTAGCACAAGGCGATTTACTTCAAATTATATTTTTTGCCTTGATTTTTGGATTTACCCTATCAAGATTAGGAGAAAGCGGAGAAAAATTACTAGACATATTTAAGTCTGGTCAAGAGGCAATGGAAAAGTTAACAGATATAGTATTACAATTTACTCCTTATGGTGTATTTGGACTTATGGCAAATGTAATAGGTACTAATGGAACTGACATACTTCTTCCATATATTAAGTCAATAATCGCACTATATATATCAAGTATAATTTATTTAATATTCGTTCAAGGATTCTTAATGGTGGGTGTAATAGCTAGAGTAAATCCACTTAAATTTTTTAAGGTAATGCGTGAACCTATGGCATTTGTATTTGCTACATGTTCAAGCGTTGCTACAATTCCACTTAACTTAGAAAGCGTTAAGAAATTAGGGGTTGACGAAGAAACTGCAAACTTTGTAATACCTTTTGGAGCAGTTGTTAATATGAATGGTACAGCAATATATCAAGCAGTAGCTGTAGTTTTTACAGCACAAGTTTTTGGAATAGACTTAAGTCTTCAACAACAAATAATGGTAATGCTTACAGCAACTTTAGCGTCAATTGGAACTGCAGGAATCCCTGGATCAGGACTTGTAATGCTTTCAATAGTTCTATCATCTGTAAATCTTCCAATGGAAGCAATAGGACTTCTTGCAGGAATCGACAGAATACTTAATATGGGTAGAGTGGTTCCGAATATAGTTGGTGATGCAGCTACATCAATTATAGTATCAAGAACAGAAAAAACATTTGATGAAAATGCGTATAATAAAATATCATGATTTAATCTAAGAAGAGGCAATGTCCTCTTCTTTTTTATTATTAAAAATATAGGACAGCTCCTTAACTAAGGTTAGATTATATATGTAAAAAACAATTAAAATATAAAATACTTAATAGTAATAAAAAGGGACAGCCCTCATTTTTTTAACAAGGATTTGTCCCAAAATCTAAAATAATAGTTTATACAAAATTTTCACATATCATGCATCTTATAGCACCGCCGCCATAGTAAGATATTGTATCTACATTTATTGGTACTATTTTGTCGTATTTTTCTATAACTTTTATCTTTTCATTGCTAAGTGCTTTTAGTCCACTTTCTGATATTACTAATATATTTTTATCTACGCCCTTTAGTTCTATTGCATTGCCAGCAAAATTTAATATTTCTTCATCTGATAGATGGATTATTTCCTTACCACTTTCTTTAAGGCTTTTTAGAACCTCTTCTCTATTTTCTACAATTAAATCATCGGCTATCATTGCAAATTTTTCTGCCATAGTCATTATTACATTTGTGTGATAAACTGGCTCTGACTTTTGCTCTGATTTAAATGAAACTTTTCTAAATCCAAATTCACTGCAGAATTTTTCAAATTCTTTTTCATCGCATCTTTTAGATATTGTGGCATAGGCAATATTATTAAATCTATCTAAGACTATTGCTCCTGTGCCTTCTAAGACTTTTCCTTCTTCATTTCTAAAGTCTTTTACATCTAATTTATTAAAATCCCAAAGTTTCTCTAACTGTGGTTTTAGTTTTTCAAATTCCATATTTCTATTTTCTGAATACATTTGGCAAATCATGAGTTTATCTGGAAATGTAACTATTACATTATTGGGAAAGATTGAATCTGGAGTCTTGTCATCATAATCTTCTAAGACATCTACATGTATTCCTTCTCCCCTAAGGATTTTAACTGCATTTTCAAATTCATTAATTGCCTTTTCCTGCACTTCATCTCTTGTCTCGTCTTTATTATTTGACTGATACACATTGTCATTGGCCGTCTCTACATTGTATTTAAATTCATATGGTTTTACTAAAATTACTCTGTCCGTCTTCATTTTTTCTCCTATATTTTTTCTGGGAAGTAGATTCTCATTATTTCTTTACTTGGTCTATCTCCCATCATTGATCCTATTATAAATAATATTAATCCAAATATTATTGCCCACACTATATTGTGAAGGACCATAATATTTACTTTAAGTGCTCCAAATATTATATAAAGTAAGCTTCCGCCTATCATGCAAAGTTTTGCGCCCATTTTATTGGCTTTAGTCCAAAACATTCCAAGGTAAAATACCCAGAAGAATGATGCTTCTAATCCTCCAAAGGCAAATAAATTTATCCAAACTATTACACTTGGTGGTTTAATTGCTATAAAAAATACTATTAATCCAATTATAAATGTAACTATTGTTGAAAATACTGAAACTTTACCATAGTCTATATGTTTTTTCTGAGTTTCTTTACTGTGAAGGTAAATATCCTTTACTATTGATGAGGATGCTGCTATTAATAGTGAAGATGTTGTAGACATTGATGCAGATAGGGGTCCGCAAATTGCAATTCCTGCTAAAAATTTAGGAAGTGTCTTCATTATTGTCATTGGCATAATGCTGTCCACATCACTAATTGATGTATCAGTTATAACAGCTGTTGAAAGCACGCCTATTATGTGCATTCCTATTACCATTATCCCAAGGCAAACTGTGCCATATATCATTGCCCTGTGAACTGATTTAGTATCTTTATATGAAAAGCATCTTACAACTGATTGAGGTAGCCCCAATAGGCAAAATCCTACTAAAAACCAACCACCTATAAATAGCGGAATGTTCAAATTCTCATGTGATAGTGGATCTAAATGCGTTTGGTAATTTGTTTCTATTAAAGTCATTATATTTGAAAGACCGCCGCCATAATTTATTACTCCTGCTGCAAGTATAATTGTTCCTAGTATCATAATTACTGCACAACATGTGTCAGTTATGGCAACTGCTTTAAATCCACCAACTGATGTGTAAATAATTGTTGCTATTCCAAATATTATAAGTCCAATAATGTATGAATATCCCGTTGCTGCTTCAAATAATTTTGCTCCACCAATAAACTGTGCCACCATTGTTGTCATAAAAAATATTACAATTATAATTGCCGATATTGTTGCAAGAAAGTTTGAACTATATCTGTGTCTTATTAAATCTGGTATCGTAACGGCATCAATTTTTCTTGCAATAAGTGCAAGCTTTTTACCAAATACTCCAAGTACTAAGTAGGCACAAGCTATTTGAATGCTTGAATAGTAAACCCAACCAAATCCAACTTTCCACGCCATACCAGGTCCACCTACAAAGCTAGATACTGAACCATATGTTGCAATTAAAGTCATTGCAAGTGTAAATCCGCCTAGACTTCTGCCTCCTATGTAGTAATCCTTTGAGAATCCATCTCCTGTTTCTCTTTTTTTATTTACATAAAATCCAATTGCCATCATTGAAATTATGAAAATAATTAGAGGAATTAGTGTTATAAAATTATTCATCATTTCCTCCACTCATGAAGTCCTCTTCATCTTCATCTAATTCAAAATCCACAAAAACTTTTTTTATTAGTATGACTACACCAATTGATGAAATAATCATTGTGCCTATTGTGGATAAAAAGGCCCACAGTGGCATGTAAAATATTTTTATATCTACATCTTTAAGCCCTATTCCTGTGATGAACCACCAAAAAAGCATGATGACAAATAAAATCCAAGTTGCCTTTGCTTCTTTATTCATTTGGATGAACTTTTCTTTATAACTTAACTTTTTCACTCGCATCCCCCTTTGTCATCTATATTATAATTAAAAAATATACTATTAACAATATAAGTAAAAATTAATTAAAAGAAAAAAATAAGACTACCCTCTTAGTAGTCTTAATTTTAGTAATAATTTATGACATTTTCAATTAGCAATAGATTTGTTATACTTCCAATTCCCTTAGGTACAGGTGAGTAGGCTTTGATTTTTCCATCTATTGACTTTTCATCTAAGTCTCCTCTGTACTTTCCCTCTTTATTTTTTGAAGTTCCAATATCAATTACAGTGGAATTTTCATTGAAATATGATTCATCAAGCATTTCTGCAATTCCCATTGCAGTAAATACAATATCAGCATTTTGAGTATGTTTTTTTAAATCCTTTGTACCTACATGGCAAATTGTCACAGTTGCAAGTTCATTAAGTAAAAGCATTGCAAGTGGTTTGCCAACCACAGTTGAGTGATTGATAATAACTGTATCAAGCCCCTTTAATTCATATCCATAGAATTTTAGAAGTTCCACACTCGCCTTAGGTGCAAGAGGCATAAAACCATCTACTTCTCCATTGTAAAGTTTCGCCATATTTATAGGATTCATGCAGTCAATATCTTTTTTGTGGTCTATTGCAAATGCAATTTTGTCTTCATCTATGTCCTTAGGAAGAGGTTTAAAAATAATAATTCCACCAACTTTTTCATCTTTATTTAACTCTTCGATTTTTGAAACTATCTCTTCTGTATTAGTGTCTACACTAAACTCACAAACAGCTACATCGACTCCAAGTTTAGATGCAGTAGATTTTATTCCCCTTTCATAAGAAATACTTCCTGAATCCTCTCCTACTCTTATTACTGCAAGAGTTGGAGTGAATTTAAGTTTTGCAACTTTACTTTTTATCTCCTCTGTTTTTTTATCTACATAATCTTTAGCATATAGAATCTTAGTCATATTTCCTCCATTTATTCTAAATCAGGAATATAAACTTCCACAGCTTCTTTTATAATTTCTATATCTACTGGAAGTTCTGGTCCTTCATCTCCATCAATATCTAGCTTACAATCACCATTTAATGATTTTATTGATACTTTACTTGCTGTAAAGTTTACTATTTTATCAGATTCTTCTACTTCTGCTGATAGTGATTTTTGAAGTACTTCTAATCTATTTTTTACTGAATCATCTGTTAAAATAAGCACATGTGCTAGGCCATTATTCATTTCTTGGTTTTCTTTAGTGAATTCGAGTTTTCCAATTTTATTTGATAAGCACACCATTAAGTGATCTACTTTGCCTTTATATTCTCCTCCGTCTGAATTTATTTCTAGTTCATATTCTTCAGAACTAAGTAGTTTCTCAAAGGATTTTTTTATATAGGCAAGTCCGCCAAGTTTTGTCTTTTCTTCTGAGCTTACTTCATGTATTGCTTCTGGGACTGCTCCTATTGATGCAAATAGGCTAAATACTTCATCTCCACATTTTCCCAAATCAATTTTTTTAGATTTTTCAAAGCTAAATGAAGAAAGTGCTTCATCTATGTCTTCTGGTATATTAAGTCTTTTTGCAAGTAAGTTTCCTGTGCCTGCAGGTATTATTAGAAGCTTTGCATTAGAATCTGATTCATACATTCCAAGGAGAACTTCATTTATTGTTCCATCTCCACCAAATACTGCAATTGATTCGATGTCTTTATTTTCCTTTACAAATTTTGTGGCGTCACCTGCACCTTCTGTTACTTTTGTCAAAACTCTATCAAATTTCTCTTCTAATTTTGTTTCTATTTTCTCTTTTACTTCTTCGCCTTTTTCTTCTCCTGCATTTGGGTTATATATTAATAAAATTTTTTCCATATTTATACCTCCTATTTCTAATATATAATCATTCCGCCATTTGGAGAAATAATCTGTCCAGTCATGTATGAGTTTTTGTCAGATATCATAAAGCATGCAAGTTCTGCAATTTCTTCTTTAGTTGCAAGTCTTCCCATTGGTATTTCATCTTGAAGTATACATAGATTACTTTCTCCAATTTCATTTGTCATTGTGCTATCTACTGCTCCTGGTGCAATTGCATTTACTGTTATTCCTGAGTAACCAAGTTCCTGTGCAAGTGCCTTTGTAAGTGAATTTATTGCTCCCTTAGTCGCTGAGTAGTGTGACTCCATAGATCCACCTACTATTCCCCATATAGATGACATGTTAAGTATCTTTCCATTGTGTTTACTTAGCATATATGGAAGTGCTTCATGTATGCAGTTATAAACTCCCTTTACATTTACATCAAATACTCTATCCCAAGTTTGTTCATCTATGTCTTGGAATAGTCCATAGGTTGATACTCCAGCATTGTTTATAAGTATGTCTACACCTTTAAACCTTCTTTTTACCTCATCAAACATATCTTTAACTTCATTTGATTTAGTAATATCTGCCTTTATAGCAATGGCGTCTTTTCCCTTTTTTCTTATCTCATCTTGAAGCTTTAGAGCTTCTTTTTTCGAGCTATTGTAATTTATTATAATTCTTAAGTCTTCTTCGGATAGTCTTCTAGCAATAGCTGCTCCAATCCCTTTAGAAGATCCTGTTATAAGTACTGTTCTCATAATTCACCTCTATCAAGATAGTTTAATTATATATCATAGATGTAATATTATAAAGCTTTTCATCATTTAAGACGCAAAAAAGGCCAAGAATATTCTCAGCCTTTTTTAGTAAATATGCAATTTAATTTAAGCTTCTAAACTTTCGTCAGGTTTAGGTCTTTTTACAATGTGATCGTAATAGATTTTTTCAACTGCAATTGAAATTGCATTGTCGCCAGTTACGTTAGCTGCAGTTCCAAAGGAGTCTTGTGTTATATAAAGTGTAATTAGTATTGTTGCCATTGTACTTGCTGGATCAACTCCAACTACTGGTAAAAATGGAAGTGCACTCATAACTGCTCCACCTGGTGCTCCTGGTGCTGCTACCATTGCTATTCCAAGAATAGCTATAAACTTAATCATAAGTCCATAAGAATGTGGCATGTCAAACATTGTAAGTAATGTGAGCACACATCCTGTGATTGTAATCATAGATCCTGGCATGTGAACTGTGGCACCTAGAGGTATAACGAAATCTCTAATTTGCTTAGTTACTCCCATGTTTTTATTACAATTAACATTTACAGGTATTGTAGCTGCTGAAGATTGAGTTCCAACTGCAGTTAAATATGCAGGCACTGCAAGTCTAATACATTTAAATGGATTCTTGCCTGCATAAGCACAAGTTACAATAAATAAAACAGTTAAATAAATTAAATGTAGTGCTATTATACATACGAAAATTCTTCCGAATATACCAAGTATTGCAAATACTGAACCTGATTTTGCAAGATTTGTGAAGTTACCAAAGATATAAAATGGTAAAATTGGTATAACAAATTTTGCTAAAACCATGTTGATAACATCTGAGAATTCTCCCATTGCTTTGTAAATAATTTCTCCCTTGCCTTGTGATCTTAATACTGATACGCAAAGTCCTAGCATAAATGCAAATACAAGTGCTGCAGTTACATCTATAAATGCTTCTAGCGGAATTTCAAAAAGTGGTTTTAATTCATTTGATGTTGCCGCTTGAATTTTATCAACAAGATCTGTAGTTATAAAACTTGGAAATATAGCGCTTGACATAAAGTATGAAGCAGATCCTGCAATAAGTGTTGATGAATAAGCTAAAAGTACAGTTGCTCCAAGAAGTTTTCCTGCACCTTCTGACAAGTCGGCAATACCTTTACCAACAAAAGCTATAATCATTAGTGGTATAATAAAATTTAAAAATGCGCCAAACATTTTAGAAAAAGTAATTCCTATTACAGTGAAAATGTCTGGTAAATATAGGCCTACTAGAGTACCTAATATAATTGCTGCTATAAGTTTTGGTATAAGACCAATTTTTTTCTTTTCTTTCATTCTTTCTAATCCTCCTTAAGATTCAAAAACTTAGCTCTAATTTCTTGGCCAGTTTTTGTTCCAGCAAGTCCTCCAAGTCCTGTTTCCCTTATGGATTCGTGAAGTAAATGACCAACTTCACCCATGGCTTGACATACTTCGTCAAAAGGTACAATAGACTTTATCCCTGCCATTGCCATATCTGCAGAGATAAGAGAGTTCATAACTCCTGAAGCATTTCTAAATGTACAAGGATATTCAACAAGACCTGCAATTGGATCGCAGGCAAGTCCCATTACATTTATTAAAGTTATACTTGCTGCATTTAGTGCTTCTTCAACAGTGCCGCCAAGCATTTCTACAACAGCTGCAGCAGCCATTGCACTGGCAGAACCACACTCAGCTTGACAACCACCTTCAGCACCAGCAAATGTCGCATATTTACCAATAATTTGCCCAATTCCTATAGATGTCAAGAGTCCTTTTATAAGAGTTTTATCATCTAGACCATATTTGTCGCGCATTGCCATAAGAGCAGCGGGCATTATACCTGAACTTCCAGCAGTTGGTGCTGCTGCAATAGTTCCCATATTTGCATTAGTCTCAGATGTGGAAAAGGCCATAGCCATTGTCCTTACAAGTGCTTTACTTGTTATAGGATCTTTATCTTTTTGATAGTCATTTAGTTTTTTTGCAAAACCATCTATCATTTTATATTCAGTTTCATATTCACTTTCTAAAGTATTGTGAGAAGATTTTTTCATTACTTCTAATATTTTCTTTAACTCATTTATATATTCTTCTCTACCATATTTATAATCTTCTAATTCTTTCTTAAGAACTAAATCATATAAGTGAATATTTTCTTTATTACATTTTTCAATAATTTCATTAGCAGTATTTAACATTTATACCTCCACATATTTTGATGTAATATATCTAGAGTTATTAATTAACTTATAAACTATAGAATCTTCAAGTTTTCTATCTAACTCCACTGTGAGAGTTACAATATTAGCTAACTCATCTTTATTTGTATTTATAAATTCAATATTATAATTTGCATCTGATAAAATTGTAGATACATCTGCTATAACACCAGTCTGTTCAGGGTATTGGAATAAAAGTGTTGGAAATCTTCCATCAAATTCAACCTCTATTCCATCAATGTCTACAATAACCATGTTGCCACCACCAATAGATGATCCAATTACATATTCACATTTATCATTATCATATATAAACTTTATTTTAACAGTATTTGGATGATATTTTTCACCTAAATCCGTTGGAATAAACTTGTAGTCAATATTTTTTTCATCTGCAATTTTATAAGCATCTCTAATAGAATCGTCATAGGTGTTAAATCCCATTATGCCACCTAGAAGTGCTCTATCTGTGCCATGACCTTTGTATGTATGCGCAAAGGATCCATGTAGATAAAATTCAATTTTTTTATAATTCTTCGGGCAAATGTTCGCAGCGACCCTTGCAATCTTACAAGCTCCTGCTGTGTGAGAAGAAGATGGTCCAACCATTATAGGACCTAAAATTTCAAAGGAACTATACTCTTTCAATATCATTACCTCCTTTTCACTATTTTAGCATATATAGAGTTTTTTTTCCTTATATATTTTTGCTTTAAATCATTAAAATAATTTAGGTTTTTATATATATTAAAAATATAAATATATATAAATATTGCTAATTAATTTTGTATATAAAATACTCGATAACTTAGCCGTTTAAAGCAATACTAATTTTTAATTTATTTCAAATTTATCTTGATATAATAGCAATATTGCTATATTATTAAATTAGATCTTATTTCATAATAAGAAAAATATTTCATAATAAGGAGGATTTATATGTCTAAAGAGAAAAAAGTTAGAGACAGTAATGATGTCGGTGGATTTCTAAAAGGCGTCGAAAAAATTGGTAACGCTTTGCCACACCCTGCTATGATTTTTGCTATTTTATGTGTTGTCGTTATTATCGTTTCATATTTTGCAGCAAAAGCTGGACTTAGTGCCACATATTTTGATGCAAAGGCAGGGGAGCAAGTGACAAAAGAAGCAGTATCACTTTTAAACTGGGATGGATTAAGATACATATTTAATTCAGCAACAACTAACTTCACAGGATTTGCACCACTTGGTACTGTTCTTGTTGCAATGCTAGGTGTTGGTGTAGCTGAAAATAGTGGTCTATTTAATGCAACTTTAAAAAGACTTTTATCTAATGTTCCACCATATATACTTACTGCAGCAGTAGTATTTGCCGGTGTTATGTCAAATATAGCTTCAGATGCTGGATACTTAGTAGTAGTTCCACTAGGAGCACTTATATTTGCCAACGCTGGACGTCATCCACTTGCAGGTATAGCTGCAGCTTTCGCCGGAGTAAGTGGTGGTTTCTCAGCTAACTTAGCACTTGGTACAACTGACCCACTTCTAACAAATATCACAAATGAAGCTTTAAAAGCAGGTGGTATTGACATGCACCTTGCAGCTACTTGTAACTGGTACTTCCTATTTGTATCAACTTTCTTAATTACAATTATAGGTACACTAGTTACTACAAAAATAGTTGAAAAGAACTTAGGGGAATACAATGGATCATATCAACCAGATGAATCTCCTCTTACTGAGATTGAACTAAAGGGACTTAGAAATGCACTTATTGCATTATTAATATTTGTAGCAATAATGGCAGTATTAATGTTCCCAGCAAATGCACCTTTTAGAACTTTTGAAGAATCTAAGGGAGCATACACATTAAAAGAATTCTTAGGACATGGTCTTATTCCTGCAATGCTTCTACTATTCTTAATACCAGGACTTGCTTATGGTAAGACAATTGGTAAGATTAACAACACTCATGATTTAGTAGATGCAATGACTAAGGCAATGCAAGGAATGGGTGGATACCTAGTACTAGCATTCTTCGCAGCACAATTTGTAGAATACTTCAATAAAACGAATCTAGGACTTATCCTTGCTAAGAATGGTGCAGAATTCCTACAATCAATTGGATTAGAAGGACTTCCACTACTTATAATGTTCATTTTACTAACAGCATTTTTAAATCTATTTATGGGATCTGCTTCAGCTAAATGGGCTATAATGGCACCTATATTTGTACCAATGATGTATGAAATTGGACTTTCACCAGCAGTTACACAAGTTGCTTATAGAATTGGTGACTCTTCAACAAATATCATCACTCCACTTATGTCATACTTCGCTATGATAGTAGTATTCATGCAAAAATATGACAAGAAGGCAGGACTTGGAACACTTACATCAATGATGCTTCCATACTCAATGTGCTTCTTAATATCTTGGACAGCTTTAATGGCTTTTTGGTATTTAATTGGGTTCCCTATTGGACCAGACGCACCATTACTTGTAGAAGACATGATTGCAATGTTATTTTAATTAAATAATAATGTTATTAAAAAAGACCTGAATAACCAGGTCTTTTTTAATGCTTAATTTTTGAAAAATGCAAGTCCAAGGGCACCTGGTCCTGCATGTGTTCCTATTACTGAACCAAGCTTTACATAATCTAATTCTACATTGCCCTTCCAAATATTTTCTGTGGAAGATATGTATTTTTCAATTTTTGAAGAGTCGTTTCCAGTGTATCCAATTGTAATTGGCTTATTAAAGTTGACTCCATTTTTTTCAATTTCTGTAACTAGTAAGTTATTTGCATTCTTTATGCCTCGTGCTTTGCCTATTGGTACAATCTCACCATCTTTTGTGCTAATAACTACTTTTACTGATAGAAGTTTTCCAAAAACTGCAGAAGTCTTAGAGATTCTGCCACCTTTTAACAAGTAATCTAAGGTATCTAGTAAAGCAAGAACTACTAAATTTTCTTTTTCTTCATTTAATATATTTTCTATCTCATTAAGAGACTTTCCTTCATCAACAAGTTTTAATGCAAGTTCAACTAGTGCACCTTCGCCGATGGAAGCTGTTTTTGAATCCACTATTTTTATTTTATCCTCAAGTCCTTTAGCTGCAATACTTGCAGAGTTATATGTTCCAGATAATTTTGATGAGATTGTAATTACAATAGCTTCATCCCCTGATTTTATAATTTCTTCGTATTTTTCTAAAAAAGCACCTGGACTTGGTTGACTAGTTGTAGGAAATTCTCCGGCTTCTAATCTATTATAAAAATCTTCTTTTGTAATTTCAATTGAATCTAAGAATTCTTCATCTCCAAAGTTTATATGAAGTGGCACTATAATTACTCTTTCTTCTATTTTTTTATTTATATCTGCAGTTGAACCTGCAATTATTTTTATTGCCATATTTTCTCCTTATTACTTAAATATTTTTAACTAAGTATATATAATCTTTCTTTTCTTGTCAATTTTATAGAACAATTAAAATATGTTAAAATAAATTAAATGAGGTGATTTTTATCAACAGATATTCAAAAATCCTAAACAAAACTAAAAGAGAAATTGTTCTTTTAAAAGCAAAGCCTTGTAAGTGGGGCAAGTGTACATTTTGCGACTACATTGATGACAATGAAGTTAATGAAGAAAAGATTAATAGCATAAATAAAGAAGTTCTATCTCATGTTACTGGAGAGTTTGGAGTACTAGAAGTTATAGATTCAGCTTCTGTATTTGACCTTCCCATAGAAACTCTAGATATGATTAAAAAAATTGTTAAAGAAAAAAATATTAAGAGACTATTCTTTGAAGCGCATTGGATTTATAGAAATAGACTTGATGAAATTAGAGACTTCTTTAAAATTCCAATAACATTTAAAACTGGAATAGAGTCCTTTGACAATGATTTTAGGGAAAAAGTTCTTAGAAAAGGTGCAAATTTTAAAGACTATACTGAAGTTAAAAAATATTTCGACTCACCTTGTGTAATGGTCGGCATAAAAGGGCAAACTAAGGAAATAATTGACCGGGACATGGAGATAATAAAAAACTTTCATCACGCTACTGTAAATATTTTTGAAAATAATTCAACGGATATAAAAAGAGATGATGAGCTTGTAGAGTGGTTTACTAAAAAGTATAGATATTTAGAAGATGATCCTCATGTGGATATATTATTTGAAATAACAGATTTTGGTGTCGGAGAGCTAGATAATTAATAACAATATAAATTAAATATTTTATAAAAGGCCCATAGAATTAATTTCTATGGGTTTACTACCCTTATTTATAATTTCTTTATCAAAATCTTAATCTATGATAAAATAGTGTAAATAGGAGTTGATTTATTGAACAAAGAAACAAATTACATGGAACTTATTAAACTCTTTACAAGATCAATGCTGATTTCTGTAGTGGGTATGATTTTTCCATTTATATATATTTTTTTCCCTTCTATGTTTGTAGTCGAAGCGGTAAAAAAAGGTATTGTAAAAGTTATGGCAACTTTATTATTAGTTGTACTTCTTATAGGAGCTATATTTGGTCCACTGCAAGCCATTGTTGTATTTACAATTTTTGGACCTCTTATTCTAATTTTTCACTACATGATTACAACTAATAAATCAATTTCACAAACTTTAATGGCAACTTCAATTATATTTTTTATTTCCATAATTGTTTTAATGCTTGCCTTTGGTATAGACAGCAGTGCATTAAATTCACAAGAAACTATTAATAACATCACTTCTTTTTATGGAAATATTGCAAGAGATGCAGGTATGTCAGAATCTGATGTAATTAGTTTTACTCAAACTGCAGAGTACTTTTACAAGAGATTTTTACAAATCATGCCCTCTGTACTTATAATTATTTCTATAGTTGTATCCTATTTCACATATACAGCCTCTGGTAGGGCACTTCTTGCAAGTGGAAAGTTTATCAAACAACCTTCTTCACTTGAGTTTTTAAGGATTCCTAGAGAAGTTGTTTTTCTGTCTATTGCGACTTTTGCCATAACATATTTTTTAAGAGATTATATTGGCCAGTGGATAGGGATATTTAATATTAATTTATTAAATATTATTTATTTTCTATTATTTGCAAATGGAATTGGATTTTTAAAGTTCTTAATGACAAGGTACGGCGTCAAGAGATTTTTACAATTTATATTTATTGGTCTATGCCTTGCAATATCATCACTACAACTTTTAGTAATTATTATTGGAGGTATTGATGAAATTATGAACTTTAGAAAAATAAATTGAGGGATATTATGAAAGATAATTACAAATATACTGACTTTTTACCCTATATTATTTTTGCAATTTTAATTGTTGTAGCACTTGGTATAATGGAGCCTATTTTTGGAGTTATTGCTCTATTAGTTATGCTTTATATACTTTATATAACTTTTGAAAAAATAAAAAATAAAAATAAAGAAACTGTTGAGTATATTGAGAATTTAAATGAAAAATTTGACTCTCTTACCAAGAAGGCTATTTTTGACATGCCCTTTCCATTAGTTGTAACTGATGAGAAAGCAAAAATTATTTGGTATAACACTCCTTTTTCAAATTTATTTACTGAAAAAGATATTATGGATGAGGATTTAGAAAATTTAATTAATGAAATAGAGGTGTCTTCCATCTTAGAAAGTGAAGGAAAAAACACATATCCTATCACTATAAATAATAGGCATTTTAACGTCTATACAAATATTGTAGAAGACAGCTCTCAAGATAATGAAGACAAAAAAAGTGTGCTTTTATATTTTGTAGATGACACAGCTTATACTGCTCTTCAAAAGAAATACTCAGATGAGTCTCCAATTACAGCTAAAATTGAAGTAGACAACTTCTCTGAAGCTATGGATTCTGCACCAAAAGAGGTCAGGCCTCTACTTATTGCAGAAATGGATTCTACAATTAGATCTTATTTCGAAGAATACGACGCTCTAGTTAGAAAAGCAGATGATGATTTATTTCTTGTAATTATGTCTTACAAAGCTTTAAATGCTATAAAGGAAAAAAGATTTGATATATTAGATGATTTGAGAGATTTAAATAAGGGCAACACCATTCCCATAACTCTTTCCATTGGTGTATCTTCTTTTGGACTTAATTTCAAAGATTCCTATGTTGAAGCTGAATCTGCACTTGATCTTGCACTAGGCCGTGGCGGTGACCAAGCAGTTGTAAAAGTTGATGACAACTACGAATTCTTTGGTGGAAAGTCAAAGGCTGTTGAAAAGAGAAATAAGGTTAAGGCCAGAGTCATTGGTGAAGCTCTAAGGCAATTAATTGATAGATCAGAAAATGTATTTATTATGGGGCATAAAAACCCAGACATGGATGCCATTGGAGCTGCTATTGGATGTTTAAGAGCAACTATTAACCGTGGCAAAGAAGGATATATAGTTCTTGAAAAGTCAAATCCATCTATTGATAATTTGATTACAAGAATGAAAGAAGAGGAGCCAAGTCTTTATAAGAGAGTTATAAAACATGATACTGCTATAAATAGTATTAAGCATTCATCTCTTCTTATAATAGTAGACAATCACAAGCCATCTTTTACTGAATGTCCTGAACTTATAGAAAAGACAAATCAAATTGTTGTTATAGATCATCACAGACGTGGCAAAGAATTTGTTGAAAATACAGTTTTAACTTATGTTGAACCCTATGCTTCATCTACATGTGAGCTAATAACAGAAATGCTAACTTATATGTCTGATGATTTAAACTTAACTCACTTTGAGGCAGATGCAATAATGAGCGGTATTGTAGTAGATACTAAAAACTTCTCCTTCCAAACTGGAGTTAGAACCTTTGAAGCAGCATCTATACTAAAAAGAGCTGGAGCAAATATGCTAAAGGTTAAATCTCTATTCCAAGATGATTTAGACACACTCCTATACAAGGCGGAAGTTATACACAATACAGACATAATTCACGATAATATTGCAGTCTCCACATTTGAGAAAAAGGCAAAGAACTCTGTACTTGTTGCAGCTCAAGCTGCCGACTCTCTACTTGATATTAATGGAATTGACGCATCCTTTGTTCTTACAATTAACGAGGGAAAAACTCACATCTCTGGCAGATCTAGAGGTGAAGTTGTATCAGTTCAATTAATTTTAGAAAAAATTGGCGGTGGCGGTCACTTAAACATGGCTGGTGCTCAGCTAGAAACTACAGATTTAAAAGAAGCTAGAAAAATATTAATAGAAGCTATTGAAGAATATTTAGAAGATAATAAAATTGAGGAGGAAAAATGAAAGTAATACTTTTAAAAGACGATAAAAATTTAGGCAAAAAAGGAGAAATAATAGAAGCAAAGACAGGATATGCTAGAAACTTTTTAATTCCAAGAAAAGTTGCCATTGAAGCAACTCCAGAAAATATGGAAGAATGGAAGAAAAATAGAGCAGAAGAAGAAAAGCTAGAAAAAGAAAACCGTGCAAAAGCTAACGAAATTAAGAAAAAAATTGAAGATATTACTCTTACAATAAAAGCTAAAGCTGGAGAAGGCGGCAGACTTTTTGGTGCAATAACATCAGCTGACATTGCTAAAAACTTAAAGAGTGAATACAAAATTGATGTAGACAAGAAAAAAATCGATCTTCCTGAAAATATTAAAGAATCAGGAATCAAAAATATCGACATTAAATTATATCCAGATGTAGTTGCAACACTAAAGGTTAATATTAGACCGGAGTCCTAATATGGCTCAAGACGAATTAAATTTAAATACAGTAAATATGAAATTGCCTCCTAATAACAAGGAAGCAGAGGAATCAGCTCTTGGTTCCATGCTCCTTTCAAAGGAGGCTATTACTGCATCTATTGAAATTATAAAATCAAGTGATTTTTATCAAAATGCTCATAAGAAAATCTATGAAGCAATACTTACCATCTACAATAGAAATGAACCAGTAGATGTCATAACACTTGCAGAAGAACTTAAGAAAACAGATTCCCTTGAAGAAGTTGGTGGAATAACTTATTTGGCAGATCTTTCATCTAATGTAACGGCAGTTTCTAATATAAGAAGCTATTGCGAAATTATAAAAGAAAAGGGAACCCTAAGAGATTTAATAAAAGCTTCAGATGAAGTAATATCGGCCGCTTACTCATCGGATGCAGAAGCGGATCTTGTAATGGAGCTTGCAGAAAAAAATGTATTTGACATTACTCAAGACTCAACAAAAAATGGTCTTGTAAACATTAAAAGCATTGCACTTGAATCATTTTCTGAAATGGAAAAGAAGGCACAAAATCCAAATGCCCTTACTGGTATTACCACTGGATTTATAGATTTAGATAGAAAAATTTCTGGACTTCAAAAATCAGATTTAATACTTCTAGCAGCAAGACCTTCCATGGGTAAAACTGCCTTAATGGTTAATATTTCTACAAATGCAGCCATGAAGGGCGGGGCAAGTGTTGCAATGTTTTCTCTTGAAATGAGCAAGAACCAACTTTTACAGAGAATAATTGCATCAACTGCACATGTTGATTTGCAAAAAGTAATCTCCGGTGCTCTTTCTGAAGAGGATTGGACAAAAATAATAAATGCAATGCCAATAATTTCAAACTTAAAAATTGAAATTGACGATACAGCAGGCATATCACCACTTGAGTTAAAGGCAAAGTGCAGAAGAATGAAAATAGAAAAGGGACTTGATTTAATAGTAATCGACTATTTGCAACTTATGCAAATGAACTCAAGCTCTGAATCAAGGCAACAAGAAATCTCTGCAATATCTAGAAATCTAAAGGCTATAGCAAAGGAATTAGAAGTTCCAGTAGTAGCACTTTCACAATTATCTCGTGCGCCAGAACTTAGAACAGACCACAGACCAATATTATCTGACCTTCGTGAATCAGGTGCCATAGAACAAGATGCTGACATAGTAATGTTTCTTTACAGAGACGAATATTACACAAAGGAAGAATCAGAAAAGCCTAATATAGGAGAAGTAATTATTGCAAAACATAGAAATGGACCTACGGGAACTGTTGAGTTAATGTTTAAAAAGGAATTTACAAAATTCTTGAACTTGCAAAGAGAAGCATAGGTTTTTCGAATTTAATAAAATTTTTGGGGCAATTCATTATGGATTGTTCTTTTTTTCTAAAGCTAAAGCTTTACCATTCTATTGGGAAGGGGCGGCTAGGCCTTCCAAATTGGCCTCGCCCCGCCTGTGCCCTGTGGGTATCCCAAACCCATCCCCACGCACCTCAATGGCCTGGCAGGGGCCCGTCCCACTAATACGCAAAGAAGTCCTGCGACTAAATTTTTTGGACCTCCAGTACGTCGGGGGTGTTATGGGGTGGCTTGGAGGGGAAAAGGACGATTCGGATGAAGCCCTAGCCAAAATCTTTGATTTTGTTGCAGGTCTCATGCCACTATTTGTCCAAATATTTGATTTGGGTACAAATATCGGCTACCTCCTAATTCCCCTTCGAAAGGAAATGTAAAGCACAAGCTTTAGAAAAAAGGATAGTTTCATGTTTTGCCCACTTTGAAATTCGCACAAAAGAGGACAGCCCTCTTAAAAATAAATTTTTTAACTATTTTTTATTAAAAAATAAAATTTTTCAAAAACTCTTATCGTGGTATAATATTTAAGATATGGAGGTAAATATGATTATTGATATTATAAAAGTTATTATTCTAGGAATAATCGAAGGGCTCACAGAATTTTTGCCAGTTTCTTCTACTGGTCACTTAATTATTGCTGATTCCTTTATTAAGCTTGAACCTAAGGCTTTTTCAAACGCTTTTAGCGTCATCATTCAGCTTGGAGCAATTCTTGCCGTAGTTTATTTATATTTCTACGACATTAATCCCATTGCCAAAGGCAAGCTTGCACCAGTTGTTGGAGAAACTACTTATGAAAATATGAGCTTTAAAGAAAAGTTTAAAAATAGAGATATGGAGACTATGCGACTTATCGCAAAGATTATTGTGGGATTTCTTCCTGCTGCATTCTTTGGATTTTTGCTAGACGACTTTATTGACGCTCATCTTTTCAATCACATTACAGTATCTATTGCACTAATATTTTTTGGTATTGTAATTATTTTTATTGAAAAGACTAACAAGGGCAAGGATTTTAAATATGAAACACTTGATGATATTGGACTTAAAACTGCTTTTATAATTGGATTTTTCCAATGTCTTGCAATGATTCCAGGTACATCACGTTCTGCTGCAACTATTATTGGCGCAATGATACTGGGCTGTTCAAGGACTTCTGCAGCTAAATTTTCATTTTATCTTGCAGTTCCAACAATGCTTGGTGCCACAACTCTTAAAATTTTTAAAATTGGACTATCTTTTAGCGCATGGCAATGGTTTTTAATTTTACTTGGCGGAGTTATTTCCTACATTGTTGCAGTAATTGTTATTAAAAAATTCCTTGGATACATTAGAAAACACGATTTTATCCCCTTTGGATATTACAGAATTATTCTGGGTATAGTAGTATTAGGACTTAGTGTAGCTAATATTATTTGAGGTGAATATGAAAGATTTTAAAGTTGGAATTGTACAGCTTCCTGCAAAGCGAGACAAAAATTATAATTTAGAAAAAATGGTAGAGTACGTAGAAAAGGCAGCTAGTGATGGCGCAGATATAGTCTGTCTTCCAGAAATGTGGAATTGTCCTTATCAAAATTCTTATTTTGTAAAATTTAAGGAAAAGGAATACGACATTTCTTACAAGAAAATGAGTGAAGTAGCAAAGAGTAATAATATTTATCTTGTTGGCGGCTCAATTCCTGTAAGTGTTGGAGACAAAATCTACAATAGATCCTATGTATTTAATAGAAATGGCGAAGAAATATACAGATATTCAAAGGTCAATTTATTTGATATAGAAGGATTTAAAGAATCAGACACAATATCTGGCGGCAAATCACTGGGATGTTTTGAGACAGAATTTGGCACTTTTGGACTAGCAATTTGCTTTGACTTAAGATTTCCAGAAATGTTTCAAAAGTTTAGAGAATTTGGAGCAGAAGTTATATTTGCTCCCTCAACATTTCTTGTAAAAACTGGAGAAAAGCACTTCCAATTATTAAACCAATCTCGTGCCATAGACTCACAGTGCTATATGATTTCTCCAACTATAGCAAGAGACGACGACCTTTCAAGAAATGCCTATGCACACTCACTTGTAGTAGAACCTAGTGGAGATGTAGTGCTTGATATGGGAATAGAGCCTTCAGTAAAAGTTGTTGAAATAAAAGCTGAAAAGGTAAAAAGGGAAAGAGAGAAATTTCCATTGGAAACATCTAGAGAAAATAGAAAACTTAGTTAAAATAGGACTTCTCTTTGAAGTCCATTTTATTTTTTAAACTACTACTTTTATCATAACATATATATATATATATATTATTAGTCTTTTATTTTTTTATTATATTTAATATAATGACTTTAGCCAATATATTATTTAGAGGTGATTCCAATGTACATACTAATATATAAAGTATAGACACTAAAGTTTTTTGTTTTCAATGAAAACGATTTCTTTTTTAAAAATATTTTTTGACAGATATCTTACTTTATTAACTATTGACGATGTTGTTATATTTAATATGTTGGAGGTTTATTATGAAAAAAATTATTATGATTTTATCAATTAGTTTTATTTTTATTTCTTCTTTTAATTCAATTTTTGCTGAATCAGAAAAAATATGAATACTTTAACCATGAAAGAAAATAATAAATTCTATTATTCAGGATTTGTTGACTTTGATGAGTTTAGCATTTTTAATACAAATGGGAATTTTATTAAGCAAGTAACACCTTATTCTTTAAAAGACTCTTATGACGATAGTTTATTAATTGAAAAATATGTAAATAATATTGATGACGAGTTTTTAAGTTATGACATAAATTTCAAATCAGAATGCACAATATTTTTCCCTGAAAGTATAAAAGATGATGGCAAAATAAGTAATGATGGTTCCTATATAGTAAGATCTTACAATAAAAATGTAGGTCTTATTACTCAATTAAATGCAATAGATGCAAAAGGAAATAATTTAAAAGTATTAACAAATAAATATGGAAGGAAAATAGAACATAGTTTTAAAAATGAAAATGATATTAGTTATCCTGTAAAAATTACTGTTGAAATTAAATCTATTAGATCCGGAAATTACTATAATTATTTTAGTGATGGATACTGGCAACATAGATCTGAAGGTGTTAGTTTATCACTATATCCAAAAAAGGTTTTCTATTTAGATTCTACTTTAGAAGATGCATGGACCGAAGTTATATATATGCATAGATCTAGTCCTAACTGGTATAATGAGGCGGGAATGTACAAGCAATTTAAATGCCATAACATGTACGCACCAAATAAAAGGCCTTGGAATTTAGAACCATGGAGACCGAATGTTTCTATGGGCGAAACAATAGCACATAGGTGTAATCCTTAAATTTTTAATAAAATAAAAGAGAGGTTAATATGAAGAATAATAATATTAATAAAATAGTTTTATCAATAGAATTTGTTGCTTTACTATTATTAGTTTCTTTTAATTTTTATTTAATAGGATATTTACGAGACTATTCAATTTATAATTACAAATTTCTTTTTAATTTAAATTTAATAATATTGCCCATTACTTTAATATTTTACTTTTATTTAAAAAATGATTATAGAATATTAAAATTTATACTTTATTTTTCTTTTACATCTTTATTAATATTAAATATTTATTTTAATTCTTATGCTCATAAAAGTATTTCCATTTATGAAATTGGCCATATTGATTCGATTACATTATCAAATATGCAAAATAATTATATTGGAAAAATTTATTTTTATAAAGATGATTGCCCTCTTTGTAAAAATCTAACAGCAAAAATAGAGTCATATAATAAACTACACGAAGAAAAAATTTTAATGTATAATACCAATAGTGATCTAAAAAATAAAGATAAATTTATTAAACACTATAATATAACAGGTGTTCCAGCAATAGTAAAAGTTAACTATGATGGTGAAATTTACGATATTACTAATGATTTTTTAGATATATAATACATTTTTATAAAGTGGTTTTAAATTGTCTTATTTAATTTTACAACTTATCATAGCAAAAAAGGAGACCCGAAAGTCTCCTTTTTACATATTATCCTTAACTCCAACTGCAATCATTTTTGCCTTTGCACGGACTTCGCCTTCGCATTCCATTACCATATCTACTATAACTTTTCTATCGCCTATTTCTTCTGCCTTTGCTGTAACTGTTATTTCTTTATCCATTGGTGTTGGCTTTTTAAAATCTATTTCAAGTCTTGCTGTTATAAATCTACCTATTACAGTGTCTTCTGTAAGTTCAAGACCCTTGTCCATGTGTTTAAAATAAGCTGCTGATGCAGTTCCATGGCAGTCAAATATCATGGCAATCATTCCGCCAAATAAATTCATTGGAACTCCGCCAGTATACATTTTATCTGGAGTTATCTTAGTTATACATTCATCTTTATTTTCTCCTGGGTATGATTTCATGTGCATTCCCTTATCATTTTTAGGACCGCATCCCCAGCAGTGTTGGAATCTATCTCCATAAGTTTCTTGAATTGCTATTTTATTCATTTTAATCCCCCTGTAAATAATTAAATACTAATACATGTTTATTATAACATTTTAATTAATTTTATCATCTATTCATTATTCATCATAGGATTTAAATGGTTTATCCTTCTTTGGAAGTCTTTCGGGCTTTATTTTAAGTCCCATTTTATTTTTCTCATGATAGAGCTCTTTTAGTAGAGAAAAAATAATTAATATAATTACAATAGAAAAGGGCAGCGCCACTATTATAAGTGTATTTTCTAATGCTGTAAGTCCACCTGAAAATAATAAAACTATTGCTATTGCTGCAAGTAGTATTCCCCATATTACTTTCTTTCTTCCCGAAGGAAGCAAATCTCCATCTTCAGATAACATGGCAAGCACATATGTTGCCGAGTCTGCTGATGTTACAAAAAATGTAACTACTAATATTATTGCAACTATGGAAAGAATTGTTCCACCGAAATAATTGTTAAATGTTGCAAATAGAACTTCTTCTGTACTGTATTGTGTAAGATTTATTCCCATATTTTGGATATGTGTTGATAGTGTTCCAAAAGCTGAGAACCATAAAAAGCTTAAAAGTGTTGGTATTAATAGTACAACTGTTAAAAACTCACGAATTGTACGACCTTTTGATATTCTTGCAATAAATACTCCCACAAATGGCGACCATGATATCCACCATGCCCAGTAAAATATTGTCCATGAATTAATCCACTCTCTCTTCGTGCCGTCAAAGGCAGCTGATCTAAAACTCATTCTAAAAAAGTTTTGCAAATATCCACCTATTGATTCAGTCATATTGTCAAAAATCTGCACAGTTGGTCCCACTGCTATGGCTATTGCTAAAAGTCCTATTGCCAATATTAAGTTTACATTTGATAATATCTTTACACCTTTTCCAAGTCCTGAAAGTGCAGACATTATAAAAAGTGTTGTTGCTATTATTATAATTATTATTTGCACAATTATATTGTTTGGAATTCCAAATAAGTATGATAATCCTCCATTTATTTGTGCAGCGCCAAAACCAAGAGTTGTGGCAACTCCTATAACTGTTGCTATTATTGTAACTATATCTATTGCTTTTCCAATTATTCCGTCGGAGTGTCTTCCAAGTATTGGCTTTAAAGTAACTGACAAGAGATATTTTTCTTGTTTTCTAAATCCAAAGTATGCAAGTGCCAGTCCTATTATTGCATAAACTGCCCAGGCGTGAATCCCCCAGTGAAAAAATGTAAATCTAAAAGAATCTGCCAGTGCCTCTCTACTTCCTGCTGGTGCAATAGGGGTCATCTTTGCAAAGTGACTAAGTGGCTCTGCTGCTCCATAAAATACAAGTCCTATTCCCATACCCGCTGAAAACATCATGGCAATCCATGAAAGTGTCCCATGCTCAGGTTCTGAATTAGGATCTCCTAATCTAATTTGTCCTATTGGACTTAATATTAAATAAACGCAAAACATTAAAATCCCAGTTACAAGTAATAAATAAAACCAACCAAAGTTTGTCGTAATTTTATTTCTAAAAAGTTCAGTAACCTTTTGATATGGCTCAGGTATTGCAATTCCCATTAAAACTAAAATCGATAAAAATCCCAGTGATAGGAAATAAACAAAATGCTCACTAAAAATTCTACGAGTTTTCTTCTTCATATTGTCTTTCCTCCCCTTCTCATAAAAATAATGCTTATCTAAAATTTAAATAAGCATTTAAAACATACTTTACTAGTGTACACAAAAATCACCACCCTTGTCAAAAATGAAAAATCCCTCCTTTGTTTATATAATTTTAATTTGGTTATATTTAATTTAAATGATATTTTAAAATTATAGGAGTGATTTAATGGATAGAAAGATTATTAAAAAGGTCAGAGGCGAGAGGGCAATAGATGGTGCAGGTGTAAGTCTTGTGAGAGTTTTAGGCGGCAACACTACTCAAGCATTTGATCCAATTTTAATGCTTGATTCCTTTGACTCAACTGATCCAAATGATTATATAGCAGGTTTTCCTGAACATCCTCACAGAGGAATTGAAACAATTTCTTATATTTATAGAGGAAATATGGTACACAGAGACAGCATGGGCAATGAAGATGCCATTTCAGATGGAGAGGTTCAGTGGATGAATTCAGGCAGTGGCGTTATGCACGAGGAAATGCTTCCAGCTGCTGAAAGAATGCTTGGCGTACAACTTTGGCTAAATCTTCCTCAAAGTGAGAAGATGAGTAAGCCTAGTTATATTAGCATCAAAAAAGATGAGATAAAGGAAATTGCTTTTGATGGCGGCAAGGTTAGACTTCTTGCTGGAAAATATAAGGACTATGAAGGTCACAAGGGAGAGCATCTGCCAATTAATTACTACGACATTCACTTAGAAAAAGATGCTGAGATAAAAGTTGATACAAAAGAAAAAGATTCTGTAATGCTTTTTACTCTTCTTGGCGATGTAAATGTTAACGGCGAATTAATAAAAGAAAAAACTGCAGTGAAACTTTCAGATGGCGACAGCGTAACTATTAAAAATAAAGGCGACTATTCACAAGTTTTATTTATTAGCTCAAAGGCACTTGACGAACCAGTTGCTTGGGCTGGACCAATTGTAATGAATACAAGAGAAGAACTTGAAGAGGCATTTTCTGATCTTAGAAATGGAAACTTTATAAGAGATAAGATTGATTATGAATGATAAGCAGGATTTAAAGTCCTGCTTTTTTGGTTATATATTAACTGTATGAGGAGGACCTATGAAATTTAAAAAATTATTTTTTATCTTTGCTTTAGTATTTATTTTAAATCCTCTAGTAGTTTTTGCAGAGTCATTTAAAAGTATAAATATTGAAGCAGACATTGATAAGAATGGCGTTGGACACATAAATGAAACTTGGCAAATCGAAGAAGATAATGATGACTACACAGAAAGATACAAGTTAATAAATAATCTTAAGGGAATAAAAATCGAAAACTTTTCTGTAAATGCACTTGGAAGAGATTTTACAGAATTAATGCCATGGGATATTGACGCTTCCTTTGAAGATAAAAAATATCGCTACGGCAGAATCGACAGAGACGACGAAGTTGAACTCACATGGGGCATAAGCGAATTTGGAGACAATACTTACAATTTAAAATATGAAATTAATCCACTAGTTGTCGGTTTAAATGACAGCGACATGTTGTTTTTTAAATTTGTTGGAGACAACTTCGATCCCAAGCCTGAAAAAGTGAGCATAAAGATAAAGGGCTTTGAGCCTTTCCAAGATGTTAAGATGTGGGGATTTGGTCACGAAGGTGAAATTAAAAATGTAAATGGTGAAATAATTTTAAATTCAACTGGAGAAGTGAATTACTCCACAATTATGCTTAAATTTCCAAAGGGATATTTTAACACAACTTATAAGATAGACAAAAACTTTTCCGACTATGCAAATGAAGCCGTGAAGGGTTCATCTTGGGAAGAAAATGAGGGAAATGCCTATGAGCTTCCAATGTCTACCTTTGCAAAGACTATGCTAGGCCTAGTTATTGCTGGCGTAGTTGTTGTTATGTTTTTCTCAGCTAAATATGTCTCACTACATTTCGACGAAAACAATATTGAAAATAAAAAGGACCTTCCTAAAATGAGACATTTAAAGGGAGAATATTATAAAGATGTTCCCTATGATGGACCCATTGAAGATTTAGCTTTCTTTATAAAGGAAGCAGGCATTGTCTACAATGATTTAGCTGGCAATTACATCAATTCCTTTATCCTAAAGTGGTTTTTATATGAAAGCATAGAATTTACTGAAGATGAAAAATTATTTTCAAAAAATAAAATTAAAATTTTATCTCGCCCAGAGAATATGGGACCACTTGAAGAAGAACTTTTTGATATGATTTCTGCAGCTAATGAAGAAAACGACAAAAATAATGACGGATATCTATCTTCCAAGGAATTTAAAAAATATGTAGAGAAAAATAAAGAGGATATGGAAAATTACTACGACAAATTTGAAGAAATTTCTGTAGCTGCTTTAAAAAAAGGTGGATACCTAGAAGACTACACTTATGAAAAGGAATTTTTAAATAATAGAAAGACTGGCACTGAACTTAGAGTTACAAAAAAGGGCAAGAGACTTTATGAAAATATAATTAAGTTTAAAAATTTCATTGATGATTATTACGACATTATTGAAGAGGGCGTAGAGTTTAATAAATGGAGAGAATTTCTAATTTATTCTTCTGTCTTCTTCTTAGACAAGGACTTTGCAGAAGGAGCCAAGTATTATCCAAATTATATAAATAATTATCATATATTTAATTCCTATATAAGTGATTCTAGAGATTTCTCTAAGTCAATAAATACAGCCTATGGAACTGCAACAGGATTTTCAAATGCAGGCTATGGCGGATCAACATCTGCTGGAGGCGGCGGTGGCAGCTTCGGCGGAGGAGGCGGCGGTGGTCGTTAATTAGGAGATATTTATGAAAAAATTTCTTAAAATTTTAATATTATTATCAATACTGATTTTTTTCACTTCTTGTAATAGAAAAAAAGAAAAGATTTACACCTTCAGTGGAGAAAGCCCTGCTCTTGTTATAAATAATGGTAAAATTATAATTTCTAAAAACGAGGAAATTTTTGATGGTGGAAATTTAACTTTAAAAGATGAAAATTCATCTAATGTAAAAAATTATAAAACATCCTTTTATGTAAATGACAGAGAGCAAATAATTCTTGTGAATTCTATAAAAAGCGGTCATTTAAAGGACAACGAAGATTTAGGTAGAGTTTCATCAAAGCCAGATGGAAAATTTGACTGGCTCGATGATCCATCTAATAGATTGTGGTTCGAAATAAATTATGTAAATGATAATGGTGAGACTATAAGCAATATCATAGAACTTGTTGTAGAAGAATTCCCTAAATAAAAATACAAATTAATATGTAAAAACCCCAGGTGTAAACTTGGGGCTTTTTATTGAGGATTTATTAATTCTTTATATTTTAAAAGGATTTATTAGGAGGATATAAATTATTTAATTGCTGCAAATCCCTTTTCTAAATCATTTATTATGTCGTCAATGTGTTCTGTTCCAATTGAAAGTCTAATTGTATTTTGCTTAATGCCTTGATCCTTTAACTCTTCTTCATTAAGTTGTGAGTGAGTAGTTGTAGCTGGATGAATTACAAGACTCTTCACATCGGCTACATTTGCAAGAAGTGAGAAAATTTCAAGATTGTCTATAAACTTCCAAGCTTCTTCCTTTCCCCCCTTAATTTCAAAAGTAAATATACTTGCTCCACCATTTGGAAAATACTTTTCGTATAGTTCGTGATCTGGATGAGATTTAATGCTTGGGTGATTTACACTTTCTACTTGAGGATGATTTGATAAAAACTCTACAACTTTCTTAGTGTTCTCTGCATGTCTATCAAGTCTTAGAGAAAGCGTTTCAGTTCCTTGAAGTAGTAAAAATGCGTTAAATGGTGAAATTGTAGCACCTGTGTCACGAAGTAGAATTGCACGAATATATGTTACAAAGGCAGCAGGTCCAGCAGCATCTACAAAGGAAATTCCATGATAAGATGGATTTGCATCAGCAATAGGTGCGTATTTTTTAGCAGCTTTCCAATCAAACTTACCTGAGTCAACAATTATGCCGCCAAGTGTAGTTCCGTGTCCACCAATAAATTTTGTAGCAGAGTGAACAACAATATCTGCCCCATGTTCAATTGGTCTTATTAAATAAGGTGTTCCAAAAGTATTGTCAATTACAAGAGGAATATTGTGTTTGTGAGCAATTTCAGAAATCTTATCTATATTTGGAATATCTGAATTTGGATTGCCTAGAGTTTCAAGGTAAATTGCCTTTGTATTTTCTTTAATTGCACCTTCAACTTCTTCTAAATCGTGAGCATCTACAAAAGTTGTAGTTATACCAGAAAGTGGCAATGTGTGTGCCAATAAGTTGTAGCTTCCACCATAAATTGTTTTTTGTGCAACTATGTGGTCTCCTTGTTGCGCAAGAGCCTCTATTGTATAAGTTATTGCAGCTGCACCAGAAGCTGTGGCAAGTGCTGCAACTCCTCCTTCAAGTGCTGCTATTCTCTTTTCTAGTACGTCTTGAGTTGAATTTGTAAGTCTTCCGTAAATATTTCCCGCATCAGAAAGTCCAAAGCGAGCTGCTGCGTGCTCTGAGTTGTGAAATACATAAGAAGTTGTTTGATAAATTGGCACTGCTCTTGAGTCAGTTGCTGGATCCGCTTGTTCTTGTCCTACATGTAGTTGTAATGTTTCAAATTTATAATTAGTCATCTTTTTTCTCCTTTATTTTTTATTCTCTTTTTTCTTCATCATCTTTACTTACAAATCCGATTTTTAGGTACAAAAAAACCGGAAGCTATATAGCTCCCGGGCAAATGACTAATACAAATAAATTAATATCTGTTAAGAGGCGAGAAGTCAATGCTAAATGTGCGCACGACGCTAGCCCAGTCATTATTATATGCCCGGGAGTTTTGCATTCGCATACACATAGAGTTTTTATTAAATAAATTTTTCATGGCTTCTCGCCTCCTTCCTTAAATAATTGATTGTTAACTATCTTAGCAGGAATATTTTTCATTGTCAACTAAAATTTTAATTTTTTTCAATTAAAATTAAAATATTCTTTCTTTCTATGCTATACTTAATTTAAGAAGATGTGTAATTTTAAGTATTTAAGGACCTACTTTTTAAGGAGTAAAAAATGAAAATATTTAACGATGTGTTTTCTAAAGTGTCTGAAGCTTCTACAAAAATGGGCGAGACAACTAAGACAAAGATTCAAGAAAATAGATTAAACAAAGAATATTCAAATTTAGAATCAGAAATGAATGAAAAACTTAGACTTCTTGGCGCAGAAGTTTACGATCTTTTAGAAAAAGGGAAAGAATTAGGTGACTTCAAAGAAATTAGAAGTGAAATAAAAAGTATATACAATCAGCAAATCAAAGTATTATCAGACATACAAAAGATTTCAAAATCAAGTGTAAAGTGTAAAAATTGTTCGAACTTATACGACTCTTCCTATGATTACTGTCCAGTTTGCGGTGAAAAGAGGAGTTAATATGGATTATTTCTTAAAGGAAAAATGTCCTCAATGTGGTAAAAATTTAAGTTTAGGTTTCAAATACTGCCCGCACTGCGGCTGTGTTGTAAATAACGACGGACCTAGAGTGAAAAAAACTAAGCACTTTATGTCTAACTTCAATCCTAAATTTAACGAGGACAATATAATCTCAAAAACTTACAACAATATTTACACGGGAATTAGCAAGAATCTAAATGAAAGTGAAACTGTGACTAATAAGGAAATTTATCCAATTATTTTTCAAATAAAAGATGATGTGAAGTGCTTAAGGTATGACGAAGACATTTTGCTAAATGAAAATTCTGGATTTTTCCACGACTACAAAGGCTATTACTTAATTTTTGATAAATCTCTAAGTGTAACTTTAAATAAAAAAGTAATAAATTCCAACAAGAAATATTATTTGACTAACAATGATTTTATTTCCATTGAAGACTCCTACTTCATCTACACAATACTTGATCAAGAAAATGTCAATTGGAATAAAGTTAGCATGGGCGACGAAGAGATTTCAAATATTTCTAGCTCACTTAGTTTTAATAACAATGTTTTGCTTTTAAATTACAGCGAAAATAGAGATATTTATCTAAACAACAATAAAATTATTTCATCAAATGTTGTGTCAAATGGAGATTTTTTCACAATTGACTCAAGGAAATTTTTATATAAAGATAATTTCTTGTACTTCCAAGATGAGCTCACTGAAGGCGAAAAAACTTCAAGGGCGATTTTTGCAAACACCATTAGAGAAGATGAGTGCTTAGATGTAAATATAAAAAATAAAGTTGTGCAGACAAAAAGTGGTCCAAAAACTCTTTTAAAAGATGTGAAATTTACAGTAAAACCTGGAGAGCTTGTGCTTGTTCTTGGTTCATCGGGCGCAGGAAAATCTACACTTTTTAAAGAATTTTTAAATCAAGACAATCCCGAAGCTGAAATAAAACTTGGCGAAACAATTTTTTCAGAAAATTTTGATTTAGTTAAGAGAATGGTTGCCACAGTTCCGCAGTTTAACTTAAATAGAGACAACGATACAGTATTTATGACACTTAAAAACTCAGGACAGATGAAGCTTCCTTCTGACTTCACAAAAGATGAAAAGCTATTAAATGTCTATGTAGATGAAATTTTAGACATGGTTAATTTATTAAATGTGAAAAATAGCTTAGTTAAAGATTTAAGTGGTGGAGAAAAGAAAAGGCTTAGCATTGCTACTGAATATATATCCGCACCTATTATGTTTTTGCTTGACGAGCCTGATTCTGGACTTGATGGATATAATTCTAGAATGATTATGCAAAATTTAAGGACAATTGCTGACAACAATAAAATTGTAATGTTAATTTCTCACAATCCCGACAGAACTTCTGAATTATTTGACAAAATTTTAGTTCTTGGCAAGAGTCAAGGTGAAAACTGCGGCAGTCTTGCATTTTTTGGAACGCCAAATGAAGCCATGGATTTTTTTAAAACTGACAATATAGAAACCATTGTAGATAAATTATTAGAAGATACAGATTATTATATTGAGAAATTCAGAGAAAAGGAGGAATAATATGAATTACTCATCAAAAAAGGAACAAATTAATATTTATCTTGGCAAATTATTTAGAGAATTTCAAAATTTGCCAAAGGCAACAATACTTCTAGGAGCAATAACAACTCCTATAATTATTAGACTTGTAACTGGTGGAAAGAGTTTCTTTAATGGATCTGATGGAAATACAGCTGCATTTATATTGATGTGTGCTTGTCTTTGGCTCGGTATTTTTAACTCAATTACTAGCATATGTAAAGAAAGAGAAATTATAAAGCACGAGTACAGAGAAGGACTTGATATTAATTCATATATTTTAAGTCACATGATTTTCCAAGCTTTTATCACGCTTATAGAAACTGTGATAATAACAATACTTATGACCATATTTTATTTTAAAAACTTCTCAAATATATTTTTAGTATTGCCATTATTTATTAGTATATTTTTAATAATTTATTCTGCAGATATGCTTGGACTACTTCTTTCTTCTGTTGTAAAATCAGTTTCTGAAGCAATGACAGTAATGCCCTTTGTACTTTTAGTCCAACTAGTGCTATCTGGACAGATAAAACTTGATAATATATTTTTGCAATTTTTATCCTTCTTCACTGTTAGTAAAAATGGATTTGACTCCATACTCAGCTTATCTGGAAGTGAAAGAAGGACTGGGCTTAGTATAAATTCTTTTCTTAATGCAACCGATTATGACAAAGTTTGGAATTTTAAACTTACATGGGTTGTTCTAATAGCACTTGGTATTTTATTTGGATTTTTAGCATCAAAAATACTTGAAAAAAATATAAATAAGAACTAAAAGAAGCCAGGTCATCGCCTGGCTTTTATTATTTATCAATTCTATAATATTCTTTGTAATGCTTGATAGAACCGTATTTTCTCTTCCAATAAGTTATTTTTCTATTAATATTAAAATCCTTTTTATTATTAATTGTAAATTCATATCCATTTCTCAAAACTTCGTCGATTATGTCGTAATGTTTCTTGTCAGAATATTCCTTTAAAAGTTTTGGATGCGCGTTCATCCATATTTTTTTAGTTTCTTTGTGATAATAACATTCTTCTTCAAAACCTAAATCTAAAAGGTCTCTAATGTAGAAATCAAGGACATTTACGCCACCTGCTGCCATGAAATAATGTGACTGTGGAAGTCTCAAATTCATTTCAAATGCTTTGTAAGTGTCATCTCTGTAGTCGTATTTTAAATCTATATTTGAAAATCCTGTGTAGTTAATTGATTCAAGTTTTTCCTTATAAAAATCAAAAATTTCTGGCATGTATTTTGTATAAATTGCGTCATTATTTCCAATTCTAAGTGGAAGTGGATCGGCAAGAAGTATTTGACCATAGACAAACATTCTAACCTTTCCATTTTTGTCGCAGTAAGCATTAAGTGATGCTTGATTAGATGGATCTCCTGGAATGTATTCTTGCACAAGCATTGTTCCATCGTAATTTTCATCGTAAATTGTCTTTACAACTTTTTTAAGTTCTTCTTCTGTGTCAATTGTATAAACTTTATATTTCCCTGGGAAAGATAATTTTAAATAGCTAATGGAATCATTAGGCTTTAAAATTAATGGGAATTTCAAATCAAGTCCCTTTAAATCATCCACTGATTTTATAATGTCAAACTTAGGATATGGGATGCCAAGTTCTTCGCAGGAATTATAAAAATCAATTTTATTTTCAAGTTTTTCATTTAGCTTAATGTCAGGAATGTTAAATAAATAATATTTCTTTAGAACATCTGCATTTTCACTTAAAAGCTTAGAGTAACCATCGCCACATGGTACAGTTATTAAAGTTGCGTCTTTGTTTTCATTTGCATAGTCTATTAAAGTTTTTACAAAAACATCTCCATCGCCAAAATTTTTTATTACTTTTCTTTCTAATATTTTTGAATTATCAGTTGCAGGAAGTGTGTCTTTGCAGAAAAGAATAGGATGAATGCCGTAATTATCGTCAAGAAGTCTCGCAATTCCGTAGGCATTTTCATCTGAGCCAAGTACCACAAATTTTACATTTTTTTCTTTCAATATATCTCTAGAAATATTTTTCATTTTATCACCTATCTATGTAAATTTTAAATAATATTCTTTTTATATTATACACTATATTAAAATATATGTATTTCAATAAATAAAAAATAGCCTTTCGTAGGCTCAGACTGTTGACAAAGTAAAAAACCCACTATATAAAAAACCTTTGAGCTTTCTCTTCAAATTCAATTCGAAAACGAGCCCCGGAAAAACGCAATATTGAGCGTTAGCGAGTTTGCGTTTTTCAGCGAGTTAAGAATTAGAATTTGTAGAAAGCGAAATCCGGTGAGCGTTATAGTGGGTTTGTATACAACCTCTAGCCTTTCGTAGGCTATTTCTTATTCATATTTATTTTTAAGTTTTGGAATATCTTCTAAGTCAATCCATTCTTCAGAGAAACCACAGTTGCAACATACATATCTGTTGACATTTATTGCACCAAATGTATATGTTAAACCAACTCTTATATTATTTCCTGCTCCATAATAGTCAACACTTCCTGGAATAAATAAAATATCTTTAGAGCCACATTTAGGGCATATCTTTTTATTTTTCATAAAATCTCCTTATATAATAAACCCCAATAATCTAATTTACTGGGGTTTTATTTAATCAATTATAAATTATTAAAAGTTTTTTATTTTATAATTTTTATCTCCTATTTTAATATTTAAACTTTCTATTAAAATTTTCTTGTTTTTATTATAAGAATCTGAAAATTCTTTTTTATCGTCATATTGTACATCTGTTGGTCCCACAATTTCGGTTATACTTTTTCCCTGTTTTAACAAAATATATCCTGATAAATTTTCACTTGCTTTAAATCCATTTCTATTTTGAGTTAAAGTCAAAATATGGCCGCCCATCTCTATATTTTCATTTTTTATATCATTAAATTCCAATGAATTTGCTCCTACAGTTAATCTAATTCCCTTTAATTTATTAATAGGAATTGTTGCAGCAACTTGAGGATTCCCAAACTTGTATACAAAATTTCCATTCTCAACAGATGCTAAACTATTTTTTGCACTTGGAAATACATTGCCAAGAGGTGTCACAATTACTTTATCCATAATATCAAAGCATTTCATCATATCATCATAATATTTGCCACTACTTTGGAAAAAATCAAGACTTGGATGTTGTAAAATCATTTTTCCATCCTCTTCAATAATGCGTTTTATACCCATCCACTCTTCATAAGTTGTGTCATCTTTAACTAAACTTAATGATCTTAAAAAACCTTCATTTTTCCTATAATTATCCACAAATTTGCTATGAAATTCTATTCCATTACCTTCTTCACTATCTCTAATTAAAATCTTATCATCAAAATTATTAGGTACAAAAAGTTTAAATCCATATTTTGGAAATTCCTTCACTTGATATCCATTTGTAGCAGGCTTTGGAAACTCCGCTGGTTTCTCTCCAATATAGACACTTTTTGAATCTTGATGCCAGCCAACTTCTTTGGAGAAGGCTTCGCCTATAAAACGAAGTGGCACGAAAGTCCTGTCATTATTAATAAAAGCTTCCACATCCATTTCATCTTCTCGTCCATCTTTTACAAATTTCTTTGACCCAACAGTTAAATCCATTGTTTCATTGCCTTTTGAAATTTTAATTCCCTTGGTAGCTTCATCGTAGTCAACTTTGTAATTCATACTTTCAGAAATAAATCTAATTGGCACAAAAGTTCTGTCATTTTTAAGAACAACATCTGCCTTCTTTTCTTGACCATCAATAAATAAATGAACACCATTTTGTGCAAAGACATTTGAAGTAATTAACACTCCACAAATAGTTAATGCCGCAATAATTTTTTTCATAATAATCCTCCTTATGTAATAAATAATAATCATTTTATGCAAATGATTTCATAAATTATAAAAAACTTTAATTAAATAATTATTCTTGATTCAATTATACCAAAAAAGAGCAGGATTTCACCTACTCTTTTGATTAATCGCCCAATCCAATTAAATTATATTCATTTTTCAATGCATAATCGCATAGTTTCTTTAATTTATCCATGTATTTCCTAATTTTAGAAAAAGATAAATTAAACTCATCTATAATCTCATTTTCTTTATCACAATTTGAATTTAGAAAATCTAGTACAGATTCTGCAAATTTAGATATACCCTTCACTTCAAGACTATCAATTTTAGATAATCCGTTGGGATTTAACTTATAATAAATTTTATAATTTTCTAAATTATCTCTGTATTTAAATGCAAAATCTTCGAAATTATTTATTTCCACTACATAGCTTTTCTTATTTTTACTCGATGTCAATTCATTTGCGTGACTTGCATCTCTTGCTGCAACTATATAAAGCATCTTTTACTCCCTAATTTTTTAACTCTTTTAAAACTTCTGCAATGTCTCCATCTATGCATATGCTTCTTTCTGCAATTTCCTTTGGTGCATAGGCTTCTTTGTAATTCACACATCCATATATTGCCCTTTTATTTGTCATATGTTCTTTGCCAAAATGGATATTTTATTATAACTGGCGTGTTTGTGCCAACTCCTAGTTCAAGGTAAAGCACATCAAGGCTTTCACATTTTCTAAAAATTTATAATAATGTTCAGATGTCTTGTGCCATCCTTCGTCTTCGACAAAGGATTCATCTACTCTTAAGTTTGTAGTAAGTTTTGAACCGTCATCTGGATTTTTAGGAATTAAATGAGTTGGTATCCTCACATTCATAAGAGATCTTAAGAGAATTTCTCTATCCCTTCTGTCATCAGGAATTTCTAAATCTTTATAATTTTTAGATTCACTTTTAAATACATTAATTAAATAAAGAAGTCTTTCATCTTGCGTCATTTTTCACCACATTCCCTTCTAAATTTTTACATACTAATATTATATACTATTTGATTTATATTTATTATTTTATTTATGTTGCATTTGTTAAACATTGGGTATACAATTTATGTAAATAAGGAGGTATTTTAATGGCAAAGACATCTAATATTAATATACGAATTGAACCTGAAACTAAAGCAAAGGCTGAGGAATTATTCTCTAATTTTGGTATATCTGTAACTGATGCTATTAATATTTTTTTAAATACATCGATTATGAATGGTGGATTTCCCTTTGAAATAGTTGTGCCACGTTATAATCGAGAAACAGAGCTTGCTATAGAAGAATCTAAAGATATTATGAGCGGAAAAATTAATGCAAAAACTTATTCTTCAGCTAAAGAATTATTTGAAAATCTTGATGCGGAGGATTAATATTGTTAGAACTTGTAGTTACATCTCAGTTTAGGAAAGATTTAAAGAGAATTAAAAAGCAAGGATATGATTTGAGCCTTCTTGAAGAAGTTCTAAACACTTTGCAAAGACGAGAAGAACTTGGCCCACCTTATAGAGACCATGCCTTAATTGGAAATTATAAAGGTTTTAGAGAATGTCACATTAAGCCTGACTGGCTTTTAATCTATGCGGTTTCAGAAGAAAAACTAATACTCACTGCATCACGCACAGGATCTCATTCAGATTTATTTTAAAAAGCATTGCCTTCATCGCAATGCTTTTTATTATTTATATTTTTGAACAATATCAATTAATTCTTTAATTCTCACTAAGGAATTTTCTATTAATAAATCTAATTCTTTTTCGTCAATCAATAATTTCGCCAAATTTGAGTTTAATTCCTTAAAATTTATTTTTTTATCTCCATTATTAATATATTCCCAACAAACCCAATTATCATCAGTAAGGTTAAAATTATTCTTTCCTAACTCATTTACTAATTTTTTATAGTTATCACTATTTTCATTAATAGGCACAGCTTTTTTTAATCCAAAGTATAGAGAATACCAACTAGTTTCAACTTTTAAATATAAATCTCCAATATCCTTAGCATATCCTTGATTATATATTACCCCATAATCTCTAGCTCCCTTAGTACCTTTATAAAATCTTTTTATTATTTCTTCTGAATACCAATAGTTATAACTTCCAATGCTTATATCTTTATTTGTATTTTCAACAGGTAAATTGTATCCGACTTTTAATTTTTCTTCTAATTTAGCTTCAATTTTTTTCCAAAATCTAAGCTGCAATTCTGTTTTTGCTTCAATTAGAGCTTCTTGTAAATTAACGGCAAAATCATAATTTTCTGAATTTTCTAATATGTATTCTTTCATATCCATAATAACACCCCTATCTTTTCCCAGGATTTCTTCCAAAAGACTTTCGTATTGTATAAGCACTTCTCTAATTGAAGATTCTCTTGCTGCAATTTTTATACATTCATTAATCCAATCTAAAATATGATCATCGTAGGAAATTAGTTTAATCTTATTTATATCCCTGCAACTTTCTGCACTTGGCTCATGTCCATCTAGAGTTAGGTAATAGGCACCATTAACTTCATTTATGCGAGATGATAGATAGTTAAGATATCTATTCATTTGCTCGCACTGATCTCCTGCCCACAATTTATTTTCAATTACTAAGGAATAATTTGTTTTTTTTGCATTAAAACTTATGAAAATATCTATCCTTCCATCCTTCGTCGATTTTTCTTTTTCAACATTTATTTTATTTATCTCCCTACTTGTTAAATCCTTTGGTATTGGAAAATCAATAATTTTAAGTAATGAATATAGAAAATCTCTTCCGTATTTTTCCTCATTTAATATTCCCGCAATAAATTTTGAATGCAGGTTAACTTCATCATATGAATGCCTGAGGACGCTAAAAATATTAAAATTTGATTTTGCCTTTTTTAATGTTTTATGTTTTTCATATATTAATTTCAGCTTATAAAGTATTTTAGAATATCCCTCTTGATTCATAAATTCCCTCCTCACAACTTATACAAATTATTTTTTATGCTTTCTATAATTTCATATCTAAGAGATTGTGGCTTTATAACTTCTACATAGGGCAAAAACTGAAGTGCCCAGAAGACAACTCCCTTAGACGAAGCATTAAAATCAGCAATAAAATACTTTTCATTTTCTTCTTTTATACTAATATCTGTCCCAAATTCTTCAATTACATAATTTAAAATAACTTTATCGCATCTTAAAACTATTCGCTCATCTTTCCCAACAAAGGCATATGTGGATTTTTCAAAAAGTTTTTCATAATCCTTGGGAGTCTTTTTATTTGCAATTTCCTCTATTACTTTCAAGTCCATAATATAATCTAATCTAAATACAAATATATCGTCGTAATCTCGCGATGAAGCTACAAGGTAGTATTTTCTATTGTTTGCAACCATTTCATGTGGCTTCATTATATAAGTATGATTTCTTCTTGGGTGAAGTTTTTTATTAAGTCCGTATTCAAAGTAATTAAATTCCACTAAAAAATTATTTTCAATTGCTTCAGATATAATTTCCACATTTAAAAATACCTGAGCATTATTTATTTTATTGCCACTATCTTCTATTGATCTAATGTACTTACTAATTTTTCTCTTATATATGCTTTGGATTTTCTCAATTTTTTCAATTAAATCCTTGCTCTGTCTTTTACTTATATAACTTAGAGAAAAAATAGCATCTGATAAAAGTCTTATTTCGCTATCTTCTAATAGTCTTGTCATTAAATAATATCCCTTTCTATTATCAGAATAAGTTGAAATTTCTATTCCAAAATCTATTAAATCTTTAATTGAATTTAGCACAGTTCTCCTATCTAGAGAAATGCCGTAGTTAATTTTAATTTTATTTAAAACCTCCGGCATAGTAATAATATTATTTTCATCTGAATAATCGTGTAAAATCTTGTAAACATATAGAATATTAAGTCTTGAATTAGCCATTTTTCACCTGAAAAACTCATCTTTATTAAAATAAGCCCTAAATAATCTTAAAATTAATTTTCCCTTAGGCCATATATGAGATATTGAATTTATATAATCTTTTATACCTTCGTCATTAGACTTAAATCCGACTTCTAGCCCAAAGGACAATCTTTTTGTAATATACGCTGCCTCTCTATTATTATAACCCATATACTTTAAATAGATAAAAATATCTTGTATATTTGCAGGTACTCTAGGTGGTAAAAAATAATTTTTGTCATAAATTTTCCCATTTATTTTATATTCTGTTTTTCTCAAGCCTTGATAGTACAAAAAATCTTTAAAACTTAATAGATAATTTCTTTTAGTCATAAAATAATATTCTTCGGAATAATCTTCATAAAATGTAGTTTTCTTCTTTAAAAACTCATTAATATAATAGGTAGTGCAAAGAAAAGTTTTAAATTCTTTTTCATCTATTTCATCATAAATATTGTTAAAATTTAATTTAAGCTTAGAATCTTTTAAAAAAATTCTCACATAATTAAAAGAAATTGTCTTAAGTCTTATAAAATTGTCGAACTTATCTTTTATCGTGCTATTGCCAGTGAAATTAGAGTATTTTACATTAAATTTTTCTATAATTTTTAATATATCTTTTTCGTATTTTTCATCTATATATAGCTCCATTATAAAATTTTCATCTAAATTTAAAATATAATCTTCAATAATGTTAAATCCATCTTTAATGTAATTCATTTTATCAGGCAAATCCAAACCATATTTTTCATAATTCGCAAAACTAATTTTGCCCCTTTCTTTATTATAATAATGAGCAGGCATTGGATTTATTGGACTTAAGTAGAGCAAATACAAAGTTAAAAAAGATGATTCACTTACAACTAAATTAATATCTAATTCATCTTTTATTGTTAAAAGTATCTCTATCTCTTGGAGTCTATTTCTCTTTTCTAAAAAAGCATACTCTTTTTTCACTCTTTCTAGCATATAATGATTGTTTAGATATTTCGCTTCAACTATGTTAAATAAAAAATTTTTAATCATTTTTTAACTCCTTATTATTTCTGTTGAAGTTATTATATGAAATTAGATGTACAAAAAATTGTATATCAAAAAAAGCATTGCCTAAGTCGCAATGCTTTCCAATAACTATTTTCTATCTTCTAACTTTACTTTCTCTATCAAATCTTCTACTTTTTTTCTAATTAAATCTCTGGTCACTCTAAAATATTCAATACTTCCTACATGTTGTTTTTCCAAATTACAAGAACAATTATCTTTTTCACAAAAAACTTTCTCAAAATCTTCCAAAATTTTTTTATATAAATTGAATTTTATTAATTATAATCTTACACAGACTTTACTATGAATTTACAATAAAGGTAATATTTACCTATATAATTAAATTGAAAGTGTATATATAAAATTCAATATTTTATATTATTAAACTTTGGAAAGGAAGGTATTTTAAAAAATGAAAAATAAGAAGAGAATTTTGTCCCTCCTATTGGCCTTTGTGCTAATTTTAGGAGCGGGACCTGTGCAGGCTGCCGAGGCTTTTAGTAATAATATTGCCATTTCAGACAGATCTGCATCAGAAAGACTAGAAAGCGGAAATTATGTACTTGTAGATTCTAATAATCAAGTACCAGGAGTGTTAGACGGAAAATGGGTTACAAGAAGTGATGTAGCAGAAGATCCTACTTCTATGACTAAATTCATTATGACATTAGAAATAAGTGGAGACCAAGTTAAGATTAAGGACTCCAACGGAATATCTCTTGCTCCTTTGGGAGGAAATAAAAATGGTATAAAAGAAGGAGATTACTCTTGGCTACTTGTAGATAATGGAGATGGAACTTATTCCTTTAAAGGTCAAGGAAATGATACTGTCACATTTGCCAATAATACAATGTCAAATTCTTCTGGTTATAGAGCATATAAAAATACAACAGTTTCAGGAAATCAAAAAAATAATTACTTTACTGACTTTAAATTAATACTAATCGAAAAATCAACAGAACCTACTGAACCTACAGATCCTACACCAACTGATCCTACTGAACCAGAATCTAATGTATTAACTATTCAGGAAGCTAGAAATGCATCTGGCAAAGTTACAACAAAAGGTGTCGTTACATTTTTAGATGGTAAAAATATTACTATTCAAGATGAAACTGCAGGTATTGTATTTAGAGGAGATACTCATGACCATAGTTATAATCTAGGCGATGAAATAAAAGTTACTGGTTCTCGTGGTAATTTTAATGGAATTGAGCAAATAGAAGGTACTTTACAAAATACATAAAAAATTGCCAACACCTAAAGAAGTTACTATATCAGAACTTTTAAATAATGGAGAAAATTACGAATCTCAAAGAGTAATTGTAAAAGATGCACAAATTGGAACTTGGAATGAATACAATACCCTAATTACACAAGACGAAAATACAATAAATATCTACAAACTAGATCCTACTTTTGCACCAAATGCAAATTCAAAAATAGATTTAATTGCAGTTGTTGGTCAATTTAAAGATAACTACCAACTAAGAGTTGCGCAAGAAGAAGACATTGAGGTACTAGAATATGGAGAAGGACCTGATCCTCTTGCCCAATATGTGAAAATTTCTGAAGTTCAAGGAACTAAACTTGTATCAGATATGGTTGGACAAAATGTAGAAATCAGAGGTGTAGTTATCTCAGGAACTAATGACAACTACAATAAAGGTTATTATATCCATTCATTAGAAGAAGATATGGATGAAGACCCTAGAACTTCAGAAGCACTTTTTGTACAAACTGATTGGAATGGTGCTAACAGAGGAGATATAGTAACTGTAAGTGGAACTGTAGCAGAAAGAAAATATATGTCCAGCTGGTCTGACCAATTAACAGTTACATCTCTAAGCAATGGATATGTAAATTTAATTAATGAAAAATATGACGAAGCTCAACTAGACGAACTTGTAACTCATATTAATGTGACAGATATACCTACAGTTGTTTCTAGAGTAGATTTTGATTATGCAAGTCATGGAAATGTAGAAATAAATAGAGATGACGCAATAGGTTTCTATGAATCACTGGAAAATATGCCAGTTAAAATCTCTAATGCAGAAATTGTTGCACAAGTAGAAGGTTACGGAGACATCACTGTTCTTCCAGATAGAGGAGAAGGAGCAGATGTAATCAGGACAGAAAGTAAGGGAGTTAAATACACTTACGATAATCCTAATACTCAAACAATTACAATTTCTGATAAAATTATTCCTATTACAGAAAATAAGAAATACATTGACTCTAAGTTTGAACCTTATCCAGGCAAAGTATTTGATGGAGACATTGAAGGTGTATTTGTATACGCATTTTCAGATGTAAAATTATTAAATTACAAACCACTTCCAGAACTTAAAGGTGAAGGTGTGGGTCCAGAAGGACCTTCAAAGCTTGTAACAGATGATGACTCAATTACAGCAACAATTTACAATGTATTAAACTTTTCTGCAAAAGATACAGATAGAGCACCTATGATTGCTAAACAAATTGTAAATAAACTAAATGCGCCAGACCTAGTGGCACTTGTTGAAATTCAAGACAATGACGGCCCTGGTAAAACAAATATCCAAGATGCAACAGAAACTCTAGAATTATTAGTAAGTGAAATTGTAAAAGCTGGTGGACCAAAATACGAATATTTAAATATTAATCCACAACCTGGAAACATAGAAGGTGGTCAACCATATGCAAATATTAGACCAGCTTTTCTATACAATCCAGAAAAACTAAAGCTTGCAGAATCTGAAACTGGAGAAGCTTCTTCACCAGAACAAGAAATAGAACTTAGAAATGACAATGGAAAGCTTAAATTAAAAGAAAATCCTTCAAGATTTGGTATATCTCTTCAAGGAGATGCATTTAAATCAACAAGACTTCCACTTGTAGGACAATTCGAAATTCTTAAAGGAGAAGGTGCAGGAGAAAAAATTACTTTTATAAACAATCACCTTTCTTCTAAGGGAGGAGATACTCCAATTATTGGACCTTACCACCCTCAAGTAAGAAAATCTGAAGCAAAAAGACATGCTCAAGCAGAGGCACTTGCTGGACTTGTAAATGATATGAGAAAGATAAATCCAGATGAGCACATAGTTGTCATGGGAGATTTAAATGATTATGAATTTTCTAAAACTCTAGGAATCTTAACAAGTGAGGCAAAACTTGCAAACTTAATTGAAAAACTTCCTGAAAATGCAAGATCATCTTATAGCTACCAAGGAAATTCTCAAGTACTAGACCATATACTTGTATCTCCTAGCTTAAATAAGTTATCTCCAGAAGTTGACATGGTTAATATCAACGCAAACTACAGAGCTATTGATGAAAGTGCATCAGACCACGATCCAGTTCTTGCTAAGATAAGCTTTAAAGAAGTAGCTGAACCTACTGATCCAACTAAGCCAGAAGAACCAACTGAACCTACTGATCCAACTAAGCCAGAAGAACCTACTGAACCTACTGAACCTACTAAACCAGAAGATCCAGTAACACCAGTGGAACCTGAAGACACAAATACTTCAGATGAAGGATGGGATGATTATTTAGTAAATAATTCAGGCGATACTGAAGAATTAAAAGTATTTGTAAGCACATCTCCAGTTAGAATCGACAATAATAAAGAAGAAACTAAAGCAGAAAATAAATATCATGCAGAAGTTAAATCAGATAAAGTTAATTATATCGAAAAAACTGAAAACTTTAGACCTAATGAAAAGGCAACTAGAGCAGATGTTATAAACTGGTTAGATGAAATACTTGTATTTGCAGGAGATAAGAAAGAAGTAAATCAAGAATTTTCTGACTTAACTGATGAACAAAAAAATATCCTTGAAGATTTTATAGCCGCAGGTGCTATCAAGGGATATCCTGATGGAACATTTAAACCAGAAAATCCAATAACAAGAGCAGAGTTCGTTATAATTTTAGAAAAATTATTTGACCTAAGAATAGAAAATGGATCAACTGAACTTACAGATATAAAGGGACATTGGGCAGAAAAAAGCATAATAAGTTTAGTTCAAAAAGGTTATATTAAAGGCTATCCAGACAAAACTTTTAGACCAGACAATAATATTACTAGAGCAGAAGCAATTAGACTTATAAATGCAGTTGTTGGAATAGAAGATAAAACTCTATCAAACCACAACTTTGCTGATTTAGATAAAAAACACTGGGCTTATGAAGAAATAATGAGAGTAGTAAAATAATATTCACAAAAATATTTTAAAACTTTTCTTAAAATTTGCAATAAAAAACCTAGACCATCTAAGCATTGCGCTTATTTTGGTCTAGGTTTTTATTAAAATGCAGATATTATTTGTCTTATTCCTGCGAGAAGAAGATAAAATCCTGCCAACCAAACTATGGTAAACATAGCTGATAGAGGATTATTTAGCATGAAAAATCCTATTATAATTCCAATAATATTTAGAATTAAAAGAAGTACAAAGACTCCAGTTGAAATATGTCTAATTGGCCAAACTCCAATGATGCCCACAATTGATGAGAAAATAAACCAAAAAGCAAAAATAAATGGAAGAGACACAATAGTTCCTCCAAGATTAAAAAATAAAAAAATTCCCAATAAAATTTGGATAACTCCTGAAACAATTCTAAGAGATGAAGCATCTCCTCTGTACTTTTTGATTTTATTTCTTAAAATAATTTCTCCAACACCAGACAAAATAGCCATAATTGCAAAAAGCATTGCAATACTACCAAGGGCCGTAGCAGGATTTCTAAAAACGCTAATTGAGGCTATTATTAAAATAATTCCCAGTATAAGATTAAGCCATGAAAAATTTTCTGTTTTACTCATATTTCTCCTTCCATAATTAAAAATTTACAACTATCTAATATGAATATACCCTAATATTCTAAAAATAAAATATATTCATAATAATATAAACTTTTTTTAAATTTCTAATTAAGAAAGTTTTAAAATTTAGATATTTAATTTATTTGTATTTTAAAAACGACTAATAATATATTTCAATCTCCAAGTTTATAGCTAATTATCATATCCTCATCGTCATAATTTTCATTGGGCACTAGATTAAGGGTTTTATTACTTAGATTATATACAACAGAGTATAATGTGTGATCGTAATTCTTGGAAGAATCTCTCTTTGAGCTAACTTGTTTTAAAAGATCCATTGCTTCTTTCTCATCTTTAATTACACCATTTACAGGGGATAATTTATTTTCTAAAATTTGAAATCTATCCAATCCACTTAATTTGTCACTGTCATTATAATAATCTAGAGTGATGAAATTTGTGAGTATTCTATAATTATCTGATGTTATAAAATCATTTCTATCTTTTTGATAAGTTACTATAAGTTCTCTCTTACTTCCATCTGTATCTATTGAGTCAGTACCATTAACCCACTGCAATACTGCACTATTGCCAGACTCATCACAAACTATATAGTGAAAGGAGTATCCTATATCGTCGTGTAGATCTATATTTTTACAAATTTCCACAGCTTCTTCTACATTTGATGCTCTATCTAAGATAAGCCTCATCATAGAAGTTGAAGTTACATCAAATTTCTCACTTCTTTGGTCAGTGGGATTGTTTTTATCTCCTGGACCCTGATGTGACATGTGAATTGAAATCCCAAGGCCTTTTTCATTCATTCCATCCATTGGCAGATATGCCGCAGCATTAGACACAAATCTGTCAAAAAATGATGTTATTCCATCCTTGTCAAATCCCAAATATTCAAGATTTACAGTGGATATGGACTCATATCTTCCATCACTAGGTTTAGTATGTACAAGCGCAATAGGAGATTTTGCATCCATGTCGTAATTTCTTGCAAAAATCCTCTCTCCCTTTTTATTTTCAGCTGTAAAAGAAGAGCACCCTCCTGGCGAAATAGAATCTTTATCAAGTTCATAATATCCCCTAGACATCTCTTTTGTTAAAAAACTCACCAAGTCTTCTGTTGAATTTACTCCTCCTTTTTTAATGAAATTTTCCATATAATAATTTCCATGAATATCTATGCTATATACAGGATAGGCCTTTTCACTATCTAGAGGAATAATTTCTTTTACAGAGGATACAGTAAGTAACTCATCTTTAAATTCAATAAATACAAATATTATAAATGCTGCAAAAAGAATAAGCACAATTCTAAATATTATCAATAAAATTGAGCCCAAGCTTCTTTTATTTTTATTATCCATCATTTTCACCTTTTAATTTATAGTTTTTATATTCATTATATTTTATTTTTGTAAAAATTCTGTAAATCACATTGCTATTCGCTGTAAAAATAAAACCCCTCAGATAGAATAATCCAAGGAGAATTTCGCTTTTTATTTATTTGTAAACAATTAAAAAAAGATTTGAATAGTCACTGTTTTCTTCCATTAACTATAGTTTTTTATTATATCTTCATTTGAGTCCAAGAAACTTTTAGTTTTTACAAGGAATTTCTCCACGTCCATCTTTATTTTCTTTAAATCTATTTTCTAAAATTTGAATTTTTCTCTATTAATATTCATGTCCTATTAAGTAATTGTAAAATTAAATATTACTAAAAAATCTGACCTGGAAGTTTTAGTTTTTCTTTATACGGGAAATTTTTATCAAAATCTTTAGCTAAATCTTCATCAATAAAATATCCCTTAGGCGGACTGTATATTCCCTTGATACCATCTAAGTATCCATCAACTAGCTCATTTATTAAGAAAAAAGACGTATCATCACCTTCGGATAAATCGTGATATTTTATTCCATATTCACTTCCATATTTAAAACCACACTTGCCGTAAAAGTTAATATCACCTTCAAGACAGACTGCTTTATAAAAAAGCTTTTCTACCTTTTCTAAAGAATAATCTAGAAGTTTCTTTCCATAGCCTTTTCCTTTGTACTCATTAGCAATAGATATAGGACCTAAAGTAAGTACAGGGATATTTTCTCCATCATCTGAAACAATATTTGATTTCATAAAGGAAACTTGTCCAATAATTTCTCCATTTAATTCCATTACTAAATCAAGATCTTTTACAAAAGCATCATCATTTCTAATTTGATTTAAAATATAATGCTCCAAGGCCCCAGGACGATAAACATTCCAAAAACTCTCCCTCACAAGATTTTCAACTTCTCTATATTCACTTTCTTTTTCTTGTCTAATTAAAATATCTTCCATATTTTCCTCTTAATCTCTTTTTATAAAAAATAATCCTTCAGATTTAGCATAAAGATCCATGTCTTTTAAAAATTCTTCATCTTCTGAAAAAATAGTAGTATCAAAACCCGAACTAATAGCTATAAGACTATTTTTACAAGGTATGTATACATTCATATGAGTTTTACCATTTATAATAACTAGCTCTAATGCAGTGCTTATTTCCTCTAAACCTCTATCTCTAAAATTATTATATACATATTTTTCGAATTTTTTAAAGGGATTTCCTTCATAAAATTCTGTTAAATACACAATTGAATCGTAGTAGCAAATATTCATAAATAAAATTTTCTTAATGCTTTCACAATAATCTTTTAAGTAGTGATTTTCAAAATAATCCTCTAAATTATCAAAATCACTTTCGTAGGGATAAATTTTTAAATATGGACTTACAATGTACCAATGATTTAAGTTTAACAACTTTTCGATTTTTTCTGATATTTCTTTTAAAATCAAATTATCTAACTCTCCTATTTTTTTAATAAAATTTAACTGGAACTGATACAAAGCCCTCACTTTTAATTAATCATTTACTTTAAAGATAGTAGTTTAATGTTCAAGTTTCCCTTTTACTATACATAAATAAATTTATATTTCATTATTTATCTTCTCACTTTATTTTCTTCGACATCAAAACAACACATTCCGTATACATCGTTCTACGAAAATTGGTCGAGTCCACATATTTTTTATACTTCATAACCTGCATCTATAAATTCCTTTAGATCCTCTGAAAGACTTGCTGGGTTGCAAGATGTATACAAAAACTCTTCGGTTTTAAATTTCAAAATCTTTCACCACTTAGTATATCTAAATCTATTAGATTTTCAACAATTTTTAATAAATCTCTTCCTATTTAAAATTAATTCCGTTTTGGATTTTATCTAAGTTTATAGTATAAGATATTCTAATTAAACTCTATCATATTTAAAAATAATTCCATCTAGGATATATTTCTATATCAAATTTTTGACTTTTCCCTTCAAGTGTTCGTCCATAATTCATTCAAGTATTTGTCCATTCATTATTATATATTTAAATCTTTATGATATAATATTTGTAGAAAAAGCCTTACCTTAAAGTAGGGCTATTTTTTCAATCAAAAGAGTGGACTTTGTACGCTTTAATATTAGAGATAGTTAATACTGTTAATATTATTCTAAATTTATCTGACTATTTTATAGATAGTAATGTTTTTTTGGAATATTAAAAAAAGAAATTTTCAACTGTAAAATATTTAAGTCTTAAGAAACCAGATTCAAATATTTTTTATTGTCTTTGGCATAAAGTCCAACTTTTTTGGGGCACCTTAAAACCCTTACTAGCTTTTTATTTTAAACTTATTTTTAAAAACTACATTATACTTAAATAGTAAAGGAAGTGGGATATGAACAAAAACAGCTTATTTTTATCTATAGTAGATAGAGGAAGAGCAGAGGATATATTAAAAGAACTAAGGGTATTTGGCATTGACCATGGATTTGTAATTCATGGGGAGGGTACAGTTTCTAACAGGATATTAAAATTTTTAGGTTTAGATGATACAGAAAAAGATATAGTTGGCACAACTATTTTATCTAAGGACACTGAAAGACTCCACCTAGTTATGGAGGAACATTTTAATATGGATAAAAAAAATAAGGGTATAGCCTTTTCTGTTCCCCTTAGTCACTTTGCAAGAGATACTTATTTAAAGAGCAATGAGGTATATAAAAGCGATCAGTTTCAATACCATTGTCTCTTTGCCATAGTAAAAGAAGGAGAAGGAAGGACTTGCGTAGATCTTGCCAAGTCAATTGGGGTCTATGGCGGAACTATAATACATGGTAGAGGTAGAGGAGTTAGACAAAAAACAGCATTTGACCTTGTTTTACAACCCAATGAAGATATAGTCATGATTATATCCTTTAAAGAAAATCTTTTAAAAGTTAAAGATTTAATAAAGAACAGCCAAAGTGCTAATTCCCAAAAGGAAACAGCCATATTTATCCTTCCAGTTTCACATGTAACAGGTATTTATAAGGAGGAAGGTAAATAATGAATTTATTCCAGTCAAAAATAAGAGAGGTTTTTCAATCTCTTGTACCAGTAGTTATCTTTGTAAGTATTATAGCCCTTATCTTTATACCTGTTAATCTCCAAGTTACACAACGTTTTTTACTTGGAGCCATTTTTATATTTTTAGGACTTTCTATATTTTTATGGGGTGTGGATCAGTCCATGGAACCTATAGGTAAGCTCATGGCAGAGGAAATTGCAAAATCAAAAACGATGTTATTTGCCCTTGGACTATCTTTTTTGCTGGGATTCCTAATAACAGTAGCAGAGCCTGATTTACTTATTTTAGGAGGACAAATAGAAAGTGCTTCTGGAGGCGAATTGGGATCAAGTCTAATAGTGTATACAGTCTCTGTGGGAGTTGGTCTAATGATATCTATAGGACCACTTAGACTTTTACTCTCAAAAAGATATAATATCTTAATGGCCATTATATATGGAATTGTAGCCCTGCTATCAATCTTTATATCTAGTCAATTTTTAGCCATAGCTTTTGATTCTTCTGGAGCGACAACTGGAGCGTTGACAACTCCATTTATATTGGCAATATCTTTAGGATTATCTAGAATAAAGGGTGGATCAAATGAAGCAGATTCATTCGGTCTAGTAGGTGTCATGTCTACGGGACCTATACTGGCGGTATTACTACTTTCTATAATAACAAGACAAGATACCATCCAGGAGACTAGCCAAGATATAGAAATGGCAAAGGGTGTAGTTTCACCAATGATTGAAGCACTTGGCCATACCTTTATGGAATCTTTAATAGCACTATTTCCCATTGTGGCCTTATTTTTAATATTTAATATCTTTAAATTTAAACTAAAAGGACCAGCTCTTTTTAGAATTTTTAGAGGACTAATATACAGTCTTATTGGCCTTACATTTTTCTTAGCTGGTGCCAATCAGGGCTTTATGGATATGGGAAGACTTTTAGGTATGGGACTTGCAGAAAATTACAGCCAATTTTTAATAATATTGGGATTTATCCTAGGTTTTATAATAGTATTGGCAGAACCAGCAGTCCATGTTCTTTCAGATCAAATAGAAGAGGTAACTGCAGGGGCTATCCCAGGAACGGTTATTTCTAGAACTTTATCAATTGGAGTAGGTTTAGCAGTTGCACTTTCCATGGTTAGGATTATGGTACCAGCTGTTCAGTTATGGCATTTCATCCTACCAGGATTTTTACTTTCTATAATACTATCCTTTTATGTGGATCCTATCTTTGTAGGGATAGCCTTTGACTCAGGTGGTGTAGCATCAGGACCTATGGCTGCCACATTTGTACTAGCTTTTGCTCAAGGAGTGGCAGATAAGATAGAAACTGCAAGTGTAATAGCAGATGGCTTTGGAGTTATAGCTATGATAGCCATGACACCAGTCTTGAGTATAATGATACTAGGAGCAATGACCAAAGCTAATGAAAAGAAGAAAGAAGGTTATGAGGCAAAACCTGAAGAAAAGATTCTTATAAAAGAAAAAATAGCAAGAGAAGAAGTCTTAACAGATCTATTAATAATAGAAGTAAGAGACGGATTGGCTGATCAAATCATAGAATATGTACAAGGTGTTACAAAATCTGGTCCAATAAAGATACATGGCCGTGACACTAGAGCAGAAGCTTGGAGAAAATACTCATTTGATGTGACTAGCGATTTAGATATAATATGGATTTTACTTCCGTCAGACCAAACAATCCGAACTACAGAAAAAATATTAGATAAATTTGGACCTTTGAGTATTTATGCAGTACAAACAGAATTGATGGAAAAAATATAAATTTAAAAAGCTAATTTATACAAAAAAGCAGCCTAGAGAGGCTGTTTTTTTTTTGAAAAATCTGATAATTTAATAATTAGACCTAAGTCATAATAATTAATATGACATAGAGTATATTAATAGTTAAAGCGTAAAATATAGTAATAAAATTTATAAATTTTTCTAGATAAATCAAAAGTTAGATTGATGTTACTTCGATTCGCTTTACGAATCTCGTACCATCAAAGTTAGGGCTTCAACGTGACTTGAGTGGTCAGTATGGATAAACTTTCTGATTTTTAAAAATCCCTGTTCTTGGGAACATATTTATAATTTGTAATGGGTTTGTTATAAATCTAAACTATCTCTGTTTAACAAAAAATCAAATAAATTAATCGTAAGTATTCCATGTTCATCTAAGAATGGTTTTACTCTGTCTTTTACTATTATGATTTTTTTAAATGAATCATCAATATTTAATAAGGATGCTTTTTCTTGATTTATTTTATCCGGTGATGGAAGACTATAAGCAGATTGTATATAGTACCTTTTACTACCAAGATTAGCTATAAAATCAACTTCTAACTGTTTTTTTATATCCCTGCTATTATCAATCTCCCTTTTAATAACCATTCCAACATCTACCATATACCCACGATACCTTAATTCGTTATAAATAATATTTTCCATTATATGTGTTGGTTCTATTTGCCTGAAATTTAATCTTGCATTTCTAATCCCTACATCTTCAAAGTATATTTTATAAGGAGTTCCTATGTATTTTCTCCCCTTTACATCATATCGATAAACTCTTTTTAACATAAAAGAATCTTCAAAATAGCCTATAAACTTGTCTATAGT
>Ga0129315_1000239_pt1 | contig 56729 bp, 72 predicted proteins | sample Cm827metagenome_FD_94432 | JGI IMG/M metagenome (GOLD analysis project Ga0129315, IMG submission 94432) | Eastern black-and-white colobus group fecal microbial communities from Wisconsin, USA - Cm827 metagenome | ecosystem: Host-associated > Mammals > Digestive system > Large intestine > Fecal... | reverse complement strand
GCTTCGCCCACGTCTATGAGACGTGCTCTTGACAGAAATTTACAAATTTTTTAAAAATCAAGTAGGCAAATTTAGATGTTTTATATATAAGAAAAAAGTCCGTGTTTTTGGGTGCACCTCACACACGGCAATCCCTGTTATCACAAAAAAGGACAGTCAAAAACAGCTGCCCAAAAAAATATATTAAATTATCTAAAAAAATCAAGCTCTACTTGGTTCGACAAATCTCTTCCACTTTCTGTAAGTGATAAATTATTTTCATCTAATCTTATCAAACCTAATTCTAAATTTTTTGAAATCTCATCTTTATATTCTTCAGTAAAATCAATATCAAATCTATTATTTATTTCTGAAATATCTATTCCTCGATTGAGCCTTAAACCCATCATAATAAATTCATTTAGTCTATCTACTTTACTTAGTTCTTCTTTAAATCCAATTGGTTTTGTTCCACTATCTATGGCCTCATAATAATTTTTAAAATTATCAAAATTTGTATAGCGAATACTTCCAATATTAGATGATGCAGAGAGTCCAAAGGATATATAATCTTCTAATTTCCAATATACTAGATTGTGTTTACACTCATATCCTTTTTTTGCAAAATTTGAAATTTCATACTGTTTTAAGCCCAAATCCGAAAGTTCTTTTACTACATAATGATACATTTTTCTATCTTTATTTTCATCAGGAAAGGCATCTTTATTATTTTTATATCTATTGTAAAGCACAGTTTTTTCTTCTAAAATTAGTGAATAATAAGAAATATGTGGCAGATTTAATTTTGATATTTCTTTGATTGATTTTTCTATATCAGAAAATTCTTGATGGGGAAGTGCAAGCATTAAATCGAGATTTATATTTTTAAATCCTGCTGATCTTGCAGCCATAACTGCTCCATAAATATCATTTAATTTGTGGACTCTTCCAATTTCACTTAATATTTTTTCGTTAAATGACTGAGCACCAATTGAAATTCTATTTATTCCTGAATTAAAATAATCTCTCGCTTTTTCTAAAGTTAGCGAGTTGGGATTAGATTCAATTGTAATCTCAATATCATCAGTAAATTCATATCTTTTTAAAAGTTTTAGTATTTTTACAATATTTTTTGAGTCTACTGAGGATGGAGTTCCTCCGCCTATAAATATTGTCTGAATTTTTCTATCACGCAAGAAATCTTTATATAGATTTATTTCTTTTTCTAAGTACTTAAAATATTTTTCTACATTACCCTCATTTATAAGAGAAGAGCAGAAGTCACAATAGTGACATCTACTCTCACAAAAAGGTATATGAATATAAATAGATATATTATTTTTCTTCATCATATTTAAGAACAGACAAGAAGGCATCTTGTGGAATATCTACATTTCCAACTGTACGCATTCTTTTCTTTCCTTCCTTTTGCTTTTCAAGAAGTTTTCTCTTTCTTGATATATCCCCACCATAACATTTTGCAAGTACGTCTTTTCTAAGTGCTCTTATTGTTTCTCTGGCGATAATTTTGTTGCCTATAGCTGCCTGAATTGGCACTGCAAATTGATGCCTTGGTATTACGTCTTTAAGTTTTTCACAAATTTTTCTTGCTCTAGTGTATGCATTTGATTCGTGAACAATAAGGGAGAAGGCATCTACTAGCTCTTCGTTAATTAGTATATCTAATTTAACTAAGTCAGACTCTTCATATCCCATTAATTCGTAGTCATAGGATGCATATCCACGAGTTTTCGATTTTAGTGCGTCAAAGAAATCGTAGATAACTTCGTTAAGTGGCATGTGATATGTGATAAGTGCTCTTGTTTCTTCTAGGTACTGCATATCTTTAAATACTCCACGTCTATCTTGGCAAAGTTCCATAATAGGGCCTACATAGTCTGTTGGAGTCATTATTTCGGCCTTAACAATTGGTTCTTCCATGTAATCAATTTCTGTTGGGTCAGGAAGATTTGATGGGTTTTGTATTTCAAGTAGAGTTCCATCTTTTTTAATTACTTTATAAATTACAGATGGAGCAGTTGTTACGATATTTAAGTCAAATTCTCTTTCAAGTCTTTCTTGAATTATTTCCATGTGAAGAAGTCCTAAAAATCCACATCTAAATCCAAATCCAAGTGCGACTGATGTCTCTGCTTCAAAGGATAGGGCAGCATCATTTACTTGGAGTTTTTCAAGTGCTTCACGAATTTCGTTATATTCTTCACCTTCACCAGGATAAACTCCACAGAATACCATTGGCACAACTTTTTTGTAACCAGGCATTGGTTCAGCTGTTTCATTGTTCTTAAATGTAATTGTGTCACCAACTCTTGCGTCCTTTACATTCTTAATAGAAGCTGTGATATATCCAACTTCTCCAGCACTTAGTGAGTCAAGGGTTATATGTCCATTTGCAATGACACCAACTTCTACAACTTCAAAAGTCTTGCCAGTTGCCATCATTTTTATTTCGTCTCCTGGTTTTACAACTCCGTCTACAATTCTAACGTGACATATTACTCCTTTGTATGCGTCATAGATTGAATCAAAGATAAGTGCTTTAAGTGGTTTCTTTGCATCTCCACTTGGTGCAGGTACAGTATCCACTATGAAATGAAGTACGTCTTCTATACCAATTCCATTTTTTGCAGAAATTAGTGGAATTCCTTCTGTGTCAAGTCCAATTATGTCTTCTATTTCTTCTTTAATTTCATCTGGTCTTGCACTTGGAAGGTCTATTTTATTTATAACTGGCAAAAGTTCTAAGTCTTGATCAATTGCAAGATATACATTTGCAAGAGTTTGAGCTTCAACTCCTTGTGCGGCATCTACTACAACTATTGCCCCTTCACAAGCTGCAAGGGATCTAGAAACTTCGTAGTTAAAGTCAACATGTCCTGGAGTGTCTATTAAGTTAAGTATATATTCATTGCCGTCTCTGTCATCTTTATAAATAAGTCTTACGGCTTTTAATTTTATTGTTATTCCTCTTTCACGTTCTAGGTCCATTGAATCAAGGACTTGTTCTTCCATTTCTCTTTTTGTAAGCATTCCTGTTGATTCAATTAATCTATCTGCAAGAGTTGATTTGCCATGGTCTATATGCGCAATTATTGAAAAATTTCTAATTCTTTCTTGGTTTTGCAAATTTTACCTCCATTAATAATTAAATTCTACCTCTATTTTTAAGTGGTAAGATTCTGTAAAAGGCAACTGATTTAATTCTATTTTTATCAATTGGTCCAAAGTATCTTGAGTCAACGCTCATACCGGGAAGTCTATTGTCGCCCATTACAAAATATTCATTTTCTTCTAATATATAAGTATCTTGATCTTCAAACTCTGTGTAATCTGAAGATGTGTAGTTTTCTTCTAAAATTTCTCCATTTACAATAACTTCACCATCTCTAAATGAAATAGTGTCGCCGCCTTTAGCAATTACTCTTTTGATATAACTTCTATTATCATTAGGTGCATCTATAACTACTATTTCACCTGGGTGAATATCTGTAAATTTTCTATAAGATAGGCAGATTAATTTATCGCCTTCGCTAAGAGTAGGGTGCATAGACTCTCCATTTACAATTGCTATATTAAATATAAAATTTCTAACAAAAAGTGCAATTAAAAGTGCAGCTACAATTGTAATAACAAAAGAGAGCGCCTCATTTTTCTTCAATTTAAATCATCTCCATAACAATTTTATCATAAATAATAATTATATTATATCTTTAAGACTTTATAAATGCTAAAAAATTTATTAAAAATAAAAATATTTGCAAAAGACTTGACAAAATATGAAAACTAACGTATTATATAACTATGTTAGCACTCGATATTAATGAGTGCTAATAAAAGGAGGAAATTATGGATGTAAGAAAAATAAATATTTTAAGAGCCATAATTGAAGCATATATAGATATGCCCACTCCCGTTGGTTCAAGAACTTTGTCTAAGGAATACGACCTTGGAGTAAGTTCTGCGACTATTAGAAATGATATGGCGGATCTAGAGGATCTTGGTTTTTTAAATAAACCTCATCAATCTGCCGGAAGGATACCTTCAGATAAGGCTTATAGGTTTTATGTAGATGAACTTTATGAAAACTTCAAGAGTTTTGAAGATAAAATCTTCTCAGATAAAATAAAAGAAGAAATTTTAAATAATTCTAATAATTATGAAGATTTTTATAAAAATACAGTTTCTCTACTAGCTGATATAAGTAATTGTACAGCATATCTAGTAGCTCCAAAAAAGTCTGATACAGAGATTAAAAGACTTGTTCTTGTTAAACTATCAGAGGATACTGCTCTATTAGTTTTAATAGGAAACAGAGGTGTGCTTGAGAGATATACTCTCGAAATAGAAGGAATAAATGATGAAGATTTTTACTACATCGAAGAAAGATTAAACGAAAAGATTTCAGGAATCGACTTTAACAAGATTAAATCACTTAAGATTTCTCTTTCTGATGATTATGTGAAATATGCAGGTTTTATTTCAAATATTATAAAGCTTGCAAGTGGATTTAATAAAAAAGTTTCATCTATTGAAATATACTACGATGGACTTACTAATATTTTAAATTTTGATGAATATAAAGATCTTGAAAAAGCTAGAGAATTTATGAATTTAGTTGAAGATAAAGATAGTTTATTTGAAATACTACACGAAAATAATTATTCAAAAGATATTGAAGTAGTTATTGGTTCAGAGAATAGTGCAAATTTAATGAAGGAAAATACTGTAATAAAAGCTAATTTCGATTTATCTCATGGCATTTTTGGAAGTATAGGAATCATAGGACCTGTTAGAATTGATTATTCTAGATTATTTAAATTAGTGAAGGTGTTTAGAGATGCAGTTACAAATGGTTTAGAAGAAATGTGAGGGAGTTTAAATGACGGATAAAGAGAACTTAAAAAATGAAGATTTAAAAGATGATCAAAATGAAAATATAGATGAAATAGAAGGAAATGAAAATACTGATGAGAATATAAAAGAAGATTCTGAAGTTTCAGAAGATGATAATTATTCTGATCTTATGGATAAATTTATGAGGCTTCAAGCTGACTTTACTAACTTCAAAAGAAGAACAGAAAAGGAAAAAGCTGATTATGTTCAGTTGGGAGTTAAAAAAGTTGTAAATGATCTACTTCCAGTAATGGATAATTTCGATAGAGCACTTGACTCTATTGATGAAAAAGATCCAGCTCATGAAGGCATTGAAATGATAAAAAATCAATTAAAAGACGTCCTTAAAAAGGAAGGTATTGTAGAAATGGAAGCATTAGGATTAGAATTTGATCCAATGTTACACCACGCAGTACTTACTGAAGAATCTGATGAGTATGATTCTGGTTATGTAATTGAAGTATTACAAAAAGGATATTTAATAGACGACAAGACATTAAGACCAGCTATGGTCAAAGTTTCACAATAAGTGATATAGGGGGATAAATAATAATGGGAAAAATAATTGGTATTGATTTAGGAACTACAAACTCAGCAGTTGCAGTTATGGAAGGTGGAGATTCCATCATAATTCCTAACATCGAAGGTAATAGAACAACTCCATCAGTAGTAGCTTTTACAAAAGATGGCGAAAGATTAGTTGGAGAAACTGCTAAAAGACAAGCTATAACTAATCCAGATAGAACAATTCAATCTATTAAGAGGCATATGGGATCTGACCATACAATTGAAATAGACGGTAAAAAATATACACCACAAGATATTTCAGCTATGATTTTACAAAAATTAAAATCAGATGCAGAATCTTATCTTGGAGAAAAAATTACAGAAGCTGTAATCACAGTTCCAGCTTACTTTACAGATGCTCAAAGACAAGCAACAAAAGACGCAGGAAGAATTGCAGGACTTGATGTAAAGAGAATCGTAAATGAACCAACAGCAGCAGCACTTGCTTACGGTGAAGATAAAGATACTGAATCACAAACTGTAATGGTTTATGACCTTGGTGGTGGTACATTTGACGTATCTATCCTAGAACTTTCTGACGGAGTATTTGAAGTACACGCTACACGTGGTAACAACAAACTTGGTGGAGATGACTTCGACGAAAGAATAATTGATTATATAGCTGAAGAATTTAAGAAAGAAAATGGAATTGATCTTAAGGCTGACAAAATGAGTCTTCAAAGACTTAAAGAAGCAGCTGAAAAAGCTAAGAAGGAACTTTCTTCTACAATGAGCACAAATATCAACCTTCCATTTATCACAGCTTCACAAGCAGGTCCACTTCACTTAAATATGGACATTACTCGTGCTAAATTTGATGAATTAACTAAAGATCTTGTAAAGAAAACTGAAGGACCAGTTAAAGATGCTCTTAAAGATGCAGGACTATCTGCAAGTGATATTGACAAAGTACTTCTAGTTGGTGGTTCTACAAGAATTCCAGCAGTACAAGAATGTATTAAGAAACTTACTGGCAAAGAACCTCAAAAAGATATTAACCCAGATGAATGTGTGGCACTTGGTGCAGCTATTCAAGGTGGAGTTCTTTCAGGAGATGTTAAAGACTTACTACTTCTAGATGTAACACCACTTTCTCTAGGAATTGAAACAATGGGTAATATTACAACAAGATTAATTGAAAGAAATACAACAATTCCTACTAAGAAGTCACAAACTTTCACAACTGCAGCAGACAATCAAACTTCTGTAGAAATTCACGTACTACAAGGTGAAAGACAAATGGCTAAGGACAATGTAACTCTTGGAAGATTCACTCTTGATGGAATTGCTCCAGCAAGAAGAGGAGTACCTCAAATCGAAGTTACATTTGATATAGATGCAAATGGTATTGTAAATGTTAGTGCAAAAGACCTTGGAACAGGCAAAGAACAACATATTACAATTACATCTTCAAGTAACTTAAATGAAGAAGAAATTGAAAAGAAAGTAAAAGAAGCTGAAATGTATGCTCAAGAAGATGCTAAGAAAAAAGAAATAATTGAAGCTAAAAATAATGCTGATTCAATTATTTATCAAGCAGAAAACACATTAAAAGATGTTGAAGGCAAAATCTCAGCGGAAGATAAGTCTAGCATTGAAGAAGCTATTAAGAACTTAAACGAAGTTAAAGAATCTGATGATGTTGAAGCAATTAAAGCAAAAACAGAAGAATTAACTCAAGCTTTCTACAAAATTTCTGAACAAATCTACAAGAACAACGAAGGAGCAGCTGCCGGAGAAGGACAAGCAAATGCTCAAGATGATGTAGTAGACGCAGACTATGAAGTTGTAGACGATGATGAAGAATAATTAATTAAATAAAGGAGTTGCAGGGGAGACCCTGCAACTTTTTTTAAATTATCCTTTATTTTTCTAGTGATTTATATTAGAATGTAAACTTATTGAGGTGTAAGATGAGAAATTTTTATGAAATTCTTGAGGTTGAAAAAAATGCCAATAAAGATGATCTAAAAAAATCATATAAGAAACTTGCAAAGAAATATCACCCAGATTTAAATCCTGGAGATAAAGAAGCAGAGGCAAAGTTTAAAGAAATTTCCTATGCATATGAAGTTCTTTCCGATGACCAAAAAAGACAAGTATATGATGTCTATGGTGAAGAAGGTCTAAATGGAAATATGGGTGCAGGCGGAAGTGGATTTGATGGATTCTCAGATATATTTGATGATATATTTGATATATTTGGCGGATCAAGAGGATCATCTAGATATGAATATGCTAATACAAAAAATATGCCAAAGAAGGGACCAGACTCTAGAGTTGACATAACTCTTGATTTCTTCGAAGCAATATTTGGATGCGAAAAAGAAATTAGCGTCAAAATAAATGAAGAGTGTAGTCACTGCCATGGAGAAAAGACTGAGCCAGGCACAGAAAAACACACTTGTGAAAAATGTCATGGTTCTGGACAAATGACAACTGAACAAAACACTCCTTTTGGGAGATTTGTAAGAACTACCACTTGTGATGAATGTAATGGAAGCGGAGAAATAATTGAAACACCATGTAAGAAATGTAATGGACATGGCAAAGTATCTAAGAGGAAGAAATTAAAAGTAAATATACCAAAGGGTGTTGATACTGGAAATATTATCTCTCTAAGTGGTCAGGGTTCAGTTGGTGAAAATGGTGGACCAAATGGAGATATATATGTATACATCAGAGTAAGATCTGATGCTGTATTTAAAAGAGAAGGATCTGATATTTATCTAAATGTTCCAATTTCTTATCCCGATGCTGTTCTTGGTGCAAAGATAAAAGTGCCAACATTAAAGAAATTAGTTGACTACGACATACCAAAGGGAACTCAAGGCGGAACTGTATTTAGATTAAAGGGCGAAGGAGTGCCAATTCTAAACAGAGAAAAGCAAAGAGGAGATTTATTCTTTAAGGTAAATATTATAATTCCTAAAAATGTTTCTGATGAGCAAAGGGAACTTTTGGAAAAACTAAGAGATAGAGAGCCTGAAGTTGCAGAAAATAAAAAATCATTTATAGACAAATTAAAAGACTTATTTGATTAATGCGAATCTAAGGGTTCGCATTTTTAAATGCTTTTTAAATTTATTAAGGCTTGAATGTGTTGTTTTCAAGCCTTTTAAGTTTTCTCGTCAAAAAGTGGTCAAAAATCAATTTTAGAGTAATTGCCTAATTTTTTCATATTTTTCTTCAATATTATTTTTGTTAACTTTGGTATAAGTGTTTAATATTGTTTCTATTTTGTCGCCCATGATATCCGAAACTAGAGTTAAATCTATTCCAGAACTTACAAGAATTGTCGCCCTTGTATGTCTAAAACAATGTGGAGATATGTTTAGTTTTTTTAATTTTTTATATAAAGTAGCGTAATTTATGTCGTAAAAAATTCTGCCGCTTATGTCACAATCTGCTTTTTTCAAATCATGAAATAAATTATTTGATATGGGTATTTGTCTGTATGAATTTTTAGTTTTCAATTCATTTGTCATTTTATTTAATTGTACATCATACTGCTTGTCAATGTTTATCAGACCTGCGTTTACAGATTTAGTTGTAATTCCAAGTACTTCACTTATTCTTGCTCCAGTTTCATATAGTGTACGAATTACTAATTTATACTTATTTTTCTTAAATGTATTAAGTATATCTGAATAAAATTCCTCACTAATGAATTTTTCTCTATTATCAGTATTTCCGTCTACTTTATATAACAAGTCACAGGGATTAAATTGACAAGCTCTAAGATTTTTTATTGCGAAATTAAAAATTACTTTTAAATTTTGAACATATCCGTTGTATGTGAAGTTTTTTTCTAATCTTTTTTTCTTTATAAATTCTAATACTTCAGTTGATTTAATTTGATTTACGTCTTGATCTTTAAAATCTTTAAAAAAGAGCATGGTGTTAGAATAAGCGTTTTGAGAATTTTGTGAAATCTTTAGATTTTTAAACTCTATAAATAAGTTAAAAACTTCTTCCAGTGTATAATTGTTATCTAATACACCACTTTTTTCTAGCTTTATTAGTTCAAAAGACATTTCTTTTGCCCAGAGAGACGCATCTTTACGTTTATCAAATCCTCCTTGAGATTTTTGTTTCCATTTTCCGTTTTTATCTTTGTAAGAGATAATGGCTTGATATTTGCCATTTTCTCTTTGTCTAATTGTTGTGTTCATTATATTACCTCCATTTTTATGGAGTAACACTGGGGAGTGTGATATAATATAGTTGTTGTGTAAAAGTTATATTACTTTTGTGGGAGGTGTATTTATCGCATCTCCTAATTTTGTGTGGTATAATTTAAATAGGACGTTGGGTTTTCGTGGACAGCTTATTGTTTCCTTACTCACTATCTATGCGTTGCACCTGCTAGCTACTTTTATAGGATTTGCTAGATTGGCTCAAAGTTGTCCTTTAAGGAGTTTCTTTGAATTTACCCAATTTGCGTTTATAGATTACTCTATAAAGGGGCAATTTCTTACCCATAGAACCACCTCCAAATTTAGAAAACATGGAATTAATCTCAGAAATGGCTTCAGTGTTTTTCATTAAACCTGAAGCTATTCTCATGCTATCACGCATGTCCTTGCCAGATAAATTCCTGCCCGCTAATTTTAGTTGCTTTTCGATGGAATTCAATTTGTTATCGTAAAAGTTTTTTATCTCTTACTTCTTATAATTACTTATAAGTTCAGCATATTTCTTCATCCTATTTAATTGTTTTTTGATATAATATAGATGTGCCGAATGGGAAGTACGTCCCATTATCTACAAAACACGGATTGCTAATGCAGTATTTCGTGTTTTTTTGTTGGCTTATTCGTTTTCTTTATCACTTTTAATTTTCTTGGCTGCCCAAATTTGATAAATGCAGAGAGATAAAAGTATCAGTCCTATAAATGTAAATAAATAATTCTTTAGTAAAACCGATATTACCATAATAAAAAAGCTCAACGGGGCGGTAAAAAATTTATTAAGTTTATTATATTTAACAATATTTTCTTTTTGTTTATCCGACAAGTTATTTAAAAATTCTGACTTTTTGGGTATACCATTTACCCATCTGAAGTTTCTAAATAGTTTTTTAATCGATTTTTTATTCTTGTATGTTATTAAACCTTTAAAGTACAAATTATCATTTACATAAATTCTTAAATAGTTATCGTCTATATTAATTTTAGATATATCTTTTAATTTTATTTCATCTGCTCTTAAATTGTTAATTAAAATTCTTTTTACATATTCTGGATAGATTTCTAAAATATCATTATTCGTACTCAACACTATGTTCTTTTGGAAAGATTTTTCTTTTATTAGATCACTTCTTCTTTTCTCTTCATAATATTCGCTAGATTCGCTAAATTGTCTTGTGTCAAGGTCATATACATAGCTTTTATCCTCAAAATCATCATACCCTAACTTGTCTAGAGCGGTGTTGTCGATGATGTATCCACATTCTTTTCTTAATCGGTAAATATGTTTACAGGGTAATCCTCTTGTCCTAAAATCCACACATGTGCAGGAGTCGTAATCAACATCATAAACCTCACCATTAGAACCTAAGAAATGAGCTGTTTCTGTCAGTCTATTTAGATCAAGGATTGTACAACTACTTGCTCTTTTTTGCCTTTTTATCTGGTCATCAAAAGAGTCTACACAATCACTTTCTCTCATTGCGTCTAAGACTTCTTTATTATATCTGTTTGGCATATTATACACTTCCTAACTTAGACTATTGACAATATTAAGCATTAGTATATCGCTGTCCAGATTTCTCCACCTAGTTTGTAAAGCAGGATTGCTAACGCCATAATTTTTCTCATCAACGTAAGGCCTAAATCCTAGATCTTTTAGTGTTTTAAACTCCTTCGCAGGTAGTAATATATTGCCAGCAAAAAGGTCAGCATGTTTTTCCCAAACCTCGCTCTTTGAGTGTTTATTCATCAAAATTTTTTCAGGAAGAAAAAAGTGATGGAGCAACTCGATATGTCCTATTTCATGGGCAATCGTAAAATTAATTCGAGGTTCGTATTTATATGGGTTGTAAAAAATATAGTACTCATTGTTCTCATAGGTACTAAAACCATCTTCGCTTATTCGCATAAGCTCAAAAAAATCCATGCCTGCATTTGTGTATGGTATTAAATGCCAGTCTTTTTCTCTACAAAAATTAAAAGGGTCAAAATAATTAGTTATGTTGTTTTCTTTTAAAAAGTTAGAAATTTTTTCATATAAGTATAGATCACTTTGCCAATTCAATTCACCACTTCCTTTATAAATTATTTTCATTAAATTCTTTAATCATTTTACGAATTAGATTCACTTGGCTCTCTGTTAGTCCTGCTGCTTCACGAGCGATAATTTTACTTTGTGCATTTTCTTCTTTTCCAGTTAGCAAATAATCCATTGTAGTACCAAGCTCTTTAGCTACTCTTTGTAGTTTGTCAGCAGATGGATAGCTTTTAGACCAATTTCTCAATGTTCCGTTACCTAGATTACAACGTCTCTCCAATTCTGCTACTGTAATTCCTTTAATGGCTAACTCTTCCTTAACTCTTCTTAAGAGTCCTTGATTATCGTTAAAATTATTCATATTCACACACCTTTCTTTAGAAGTGCTAAACCATAAAAGAAAATAATGTTTAAAAAACTATTGACAAATGTTTTATAAAACATTATACTTAATTTAAGCTAAAAATTAAGCATAAATTTAGCACTATATTCATAAAAAATAAATGATTGAAGCGACCAACTTTTAATCAGTGTTATTTTTATGCTTAAATATTAGCATATAAAACAAAATAAGTCAATATATAAAACAATCTTATTGAAGAAAATGAGGTGAAATTATGACAATCCAAAATCTAACTTTAGAGGAAAAAATTAGAGTCGCGATGAAAAGAAAAGGCTACACTTTTCAAAAGTTAGCTAACGAGTTAGGAATTAGTGCTGGATATCTCTACGATATTGTAAATGGTAATAGAAACGGTGGGGATTATTTAGCAATGGTTTTAAAAATACTAGAAATTGAATAGGTGGAGTATATGAATGATTTAAAAATTTTTGAAAAAGAAATGGAATGTAAAAAAGCGATTCAGGATAATTTAAATTATTTAATTAGAGATTTATCGTATCAGGCAAGATATGATGTCAATAATTTAGATTTTGAAAAATTAGGTTATAAAACAAGACTTATTGCTAGACTTGCAAAAGCTATTAGTGTTTTAGGGATGGATTTTGAAGTTGATGAGTCTATTCAGATTTTAATAAAAGTAATTTCTATAAGAATTGAAAAGCAGATGAAAGAGGATTTAGAAAAAAATGCAGAAGTAATCAGAGAATGGATCATCTCTATAAATTACCTCTGCACAATAATCATGTTAGCTAATAGGTGTTAACATTTTGACCATTTCGATAGGTCACTTGGTAAGTTTTCAATTTCTTCTAAGTTAGTGTCAAATGGTAAATATCCTGTACTTTGAGTGTACACTTCATCTGCTGCAATGTTTGGGTCATTGTAGTAGTCACATTCATAGTCATCTATTACTAGGAGATATTTATCATCAACGGTTGGAAGAATTTTAAGCTTGAATTTAGAAAAACTGTAGTACCACAAATTAATCACCTCACTTTCTAAGGTGATTATAGCAAAAATAGTAACACTGGGGAGTGCGAACAATGGAAAAAACATTACTAACAAGAGAAGAGTTAGGAAAGAGATGGGGTTATGACAAGACATCTATTATAAGACTGGAACAAGATGGAGTTATCCATAGGGTTAAAGGTTTAAGCGGTGTTAAGTACTCAATAAGGGAAATTGAAAAAATTGAAACTCTAGGAGTTAAAGAGTTAGAAGAAATAACCTTGTTAGATTATAAGAAAATGCAGAATGAAAGAGATAAGTGGAGAAATGAATATTTAAAGCTTAGAAACGCGATAAGCACTTCTGCTAATAATCTTGTAAAAGTGCTTGCAGAAGGAGTTGAGAATTGAACAAACAAAAGAAGAAAAAGACAACAACCTACAACGTAACATTAGCTGACATAGAGGCTTACGTAAAGAAAGGTTATGAACAACGTGTTAAAGACAGTATAAGAAAAGCTACAGATTATAGTTTAGCAGTACCAGTTATGATTTTGCGAGATGAATATGGATTTGGACAAAAACGTATCTTGGAATTTTGCGAAAAGTTTATGGACTTGTATGACAGTATTGATGAAAATTATTTGGATTTACAAGACATAGTTAAAACCATAAAAGAAGAAACTGGTGTGGAGATAGTGACGAGAAAATGAAACAAATTATAAAAGAATTTGAAAATCTTGGAAGACATAAAGACTTGTGGGAAATATTTAAAGATTTTTTACAAATGGCTGCAATAGCTATAAGCAATGTAACAGACAAGGGACAAAAACAAGGAAGAGAAAAAGATTATTTAGAAACTGCAAAGAAATACACAAAAGAAGAATTATTAAAGTTTAGTGAAATTTTAGCACTTGTTACAGAGGAAATGGACAAAGAGCCTAGAGACATTTTAGGGGAAGTATTTATGCAGCTAGAACTTGGTAACAAATGGAAAGGACAATTTTTTACTCCTATTCATTTGGCTAAGTTAATGTCAGATATCACGTTTGATGATGTAGAAATTGAAAAACATGGATATTTGACCGTTACAGATGAGGCTGTAGGAGGTGGAGTAACAATGGTAGCACTTGTAAAGACAATGCTTAATAAAGGTTATAATCCACAGAAACAATTAGTAATTGAGTGTGGAGACTTAGATATTAAATCAGTCTATATGACTTATATCCAACTGTCTTTATTAGGAATACCTGCAAGAGTTAAAGAGCAAGATGCACTAACACAAGATTTAAAGTCTGTATGGTACACTCCAATGTTTAAATGGGGTGGGTGGCAATGGAAATTAAAAGAGGAGAAAGTAAATGACATTTGAAGAATTGCAAGAAGAAGTTATTAATTGGGGTGTGGTTAGAGATTTAATCCATAGAGAAAACCACCCAAAACAATTTATGAAATTTATTGAAGAAGTTTTTGAGTTTAAGGCAGAACTTGACCACGTTGAAAGAGTGGAACATAAGAAATTAAAAGAGATTTATGCACAAGACATGAAACTAGAAATGGGAGACATTTTTGTAACGCTTATTATCTTATGTGAACAACTTGGGATTGAACCTGTTAAGTGTTTAGAAATGGCATATAAGAAGATAAGTGTTAGAAAGGGAATTACCCGAGATGGACAATTTATTAAAGAGGAGGATTTATAAACGGAGTTTTATATAAAGGAGGATTTATGAGACTAAGAGATTTATATAAAGAATTTATAAGACTACACATGTCTAAGAAAGATAGACTTGTGTCTGCAATAGTGCCAGATAAAGGTCTCTACGGAGAAGATAAAGAAAACGCAATGAAATACGACTGGTATACAGATGGGTTTAGTATTTGGAGTGTACCAAAGAAAGAAAATCCTTTTAAAGTAGAACAGAAAGAAAATGGCACGCCTATCACTATAGTTGCTGACTGGATTTATAGAGATAATACGACAGAAGTTATTAAAAGAACTGCTGATCCAGAAATTGGTTCTAAAATTATAAAGTTAGTTGATAGAGATGGAGATTTTATGTATCTTGACAGTAAAAAACTTAAATTTTTTGATAATAACGCAGAGTTAAGGATTATTAAAGCTAGAGAAGCTAATAACGGATACTACACAACGTGTCAAGTTGTAGAGGATGATGAGGTGCGTGGAATTATTTTAGGAGTAAGAGTTGATGAAAAGAATAGATTTTGAAAAACATTTAGATTTAGTTAATGATTTTATAGAGTGCAACCTCTTGGACAGTCTCCACATTTTAATTTTAAATGACTGGCGATTTTTAGAGGATATGCAAAATATTGTAAATGATGAATATGATACAGAAATGTACAAGAGAGAAAAATTATTTAAATATTTTAAAGATGCTCTACAAGAAATGTTGATTTTAAATCCAGAAGATTTTGACGGACACATTGATTATGAAAATGTATTTGAAGATGAGGACGAGGAATATGAAGATTAAATTAAACGGGCATAACGCAATACTAACTTTAAGACGTGTTATTGGGATAAGTATTTTACTTATTTTAATGTACTGGATAGGTAACTTTTTTATTAAGTTTATAGCTTTTAGTCTATATGTTGGTACAGGCGTTGTGGATAAAATTTTTAGAACATTGTTAGGAGTTTGAGGAGGAATTTATGTTATCACACAGAATAGAATCTATGTTTGATTATGATGATATACACAGTGCAAGGCACATGAGTTTAATGTTTTGGCAAAGAATAATCGAAGACCTAACCTATGAAGAGGTATATTTAATAACTTACCACGAAGATGAAGAATATCTTGAAGTTGAATTTAAAGATAAATCTTTACCTAAACTTTTAATAAGTATAAGGTATGACAGTATAACCGCATGTACAAGAGACGTTATAAGACAGACTGAAAAATGGGGGCCTAAATAATTATGAGAAATACACTGGGAGATTTAAACAACCACTTATTTGCACAGTTGGAAAGATTGTCTGACGAGGACTTGACAGATGAAGAACTAGAAAAAGAGATTGAAAGAGCGAGGTCTGTGAGCAATGTATCTATGCAGATTATTAACAACGCAAACCTAATCTTGAAAGCTGAAAAGTTTAAAGATGAAAAACTAGATCCAAATACAAAAGTACCAAAAATGTTAGAGGGATAACATGAATTATCATAAGTGGACAGATGAAGAAGTTGAATTTTTGAGGAGAAATTACCCTTATTATCCTAATAAGAGATTGGTAGAGATGTTGTATTTCAATTTTGGAATAAAGACGAACCCTAGGAATGTTAGGAATGTAAGGAAAAAGTACAACTTATCGCACAAGAAAATAAAAAATGCTGGTAGCTTTAAAAAAGGTCAGGAACCTTGGAACAAAGGAAAGAAAATACCAGAAGAAATTAAAAAGAAGAGCAGTAAAACTTGGTTTAAAAAAGGACAAACACCACAAAATCATAAACCAGTTGGAAGTATAAGGTTAAGTGTTGGTGGTTATAAAGAAATAAAAGTGGCAGAACCTAATAAATGGGTTTTATATCACAGGTATTTATGGGAAAAACATCGCAAAAGAAAACTTGGAAAGAACGAAGTTATACTCTTTGCAGATGGAAATAAGACAAATTTTAATATAGAAAATTTGATTTTAATTAATAGAAATCAATTAGCCTTTTTAAACAGGGAAGGACTTATTAAAGAAAATCCAGAAATCACAAAAGCTGGAATAAATTTAGCGAAAATGATGGAGGTGGTTTATGAGAAGGAAAGACAGAAGAAGTAATAAAAAATCTCTTGAAGAGTAAAGATCAAGCTACTTTCCAAGAGACACAAAAAATTTATTGTTTAGTTAGATTATAGCACATTTAGGAGGTAATATGACAAATTTATTTTACATTAGGCTACGCAGCCGTAAAGAATTTGAAGGGCAGATTTTTATTGTTGGAAAATGTATGAAAAATTTAAACGAATTAATAATGTCAATACAGGACAGAAACTTTGTAATGTTGAGGTTACCAATGAGAAAAGGTAAAACAAATGATGTTTTACTAAATGTAAGAGAAATAGAATATGTGGAGGAATTATGAGAATAGGAAAACAAAAAGTGGAAGTGTTATATCCACAAACTTATGAAGAAGTTATTAAAAAGATTGAAATTGCTGGTAGAACCTGCTACCAATCAGAACCCAAAGGTGATCCAGAAAAGTTTATACGAATGATTATTAAAAGAGGTCATGAAAGCGTGCTTGAACACGGAAGCCTTACTTTTAAAATTAGAACTAATAGGGCAATAGCGAATGAAATTGTTAGACATAGGTTAGCAAGTTATAGTCAAGAAAGCACAAGGTATGTGAAATATGATGATATTGAGTTTATTCCGTGGATGACAGACCTTGAAAAAATTGAAAGATTTTACAAGCCGATTGAACTAACTTACAAGCAATTTATAGAAATGGGATATAAGGCTGAGGATGCAAGAGACATCTTACCACTATGTACTGCAACTACTTTAGTAGCAACTATGAACTTTAGAGAGATAAGACACTTCTTAAAATTAAGACTAGACAAGGCAGCACACCCACAAATAAGGGAGCTTGCAGGTATGATGTTGGGTATTTTAAAGAAATTTTACCCAGTTTTTGTGGAGGATATTGGGAGATGAAAACTAAAGAATTTATAAAAAGAGTTGAAGAATTGGGATTTAGAATTACAATCCCAAAGTACGGAGATATAGGAGACATTATTAATGTTGAAGGTTATGGGACCGATAGTGCCACATGGGATAAAAAATGGTTGAAGTTAGCTGAGTTGAGAACCGACCTGGTTTATTCATTAGAAATTAGCAATCTTAACTTTTTACTAGGAGGAATTGATAGATCCCTATTAAATGAATTGTATAAAACATTAGTTGAGTATGACATAGCCCTAGTAAATGAACGAGAAGAGGAAAAGAAATATTATTTAAGACATAGGTGGACTGTTTTTGGAGCTACCAAATGCGACGATGTTTATTTAAAACTCCACAAGGAAAACTACTATTTAAACATGGGTAATAAAGAAAACGGATTTATTAAAACAAAATTTACACAAAAAGAAATAGACGAAATAAAAGAAAAGTTTGATACAGACTTGAAAGATTTTGAAATGATTGAGGTGGAGGAATGGAAACAGAAGAACTTATAAGAATCGCTAAAGCTAACGGGTGTAAGGTTGATAAATGTCTTGGGATATTGGTGATTACAAAAGACGCTGAAGATGCTTCTTACCACATTGAAGTCGATACAGAGCGGGCGAATTCTGTTTTTATAGATGTGGATAAATATCCTAACGAAAGTTTTAGCACAATAATAGCGAGCATCGAATATGCAAGAACACCAGTAGAAGAACGAGAAGAAGAAAAGAAATATTATTTAGAACATAGGTGGTTAAACAGAAAAGGAACTACTGGAGCGTTTTTAAATTACACAGAATTTGATAATGATTACTACACAGATAGTGATGAAGAAGTTGGTGGTTGTCAAACACAGTTCACAAAAAAAGAAATTGACGAAATAAAAGAAAAATTTAATACAGATTTAAAAGATTTTGAAATTATTGAGGTGGAAGAATGAAAAAATTTTTAATCGAAGAAAGTGGATATTACAAAATAAGAAATGAAATAAGAGCATTAGATGAAGAAGATGCAATTGAAACGGTTTATGGTTATTTACCTAGATTTATAGATGTAGAAGCAGATGATAGAGAAGTTACAGAGGTGGAAGAATGAAAGTAGGAGAACTTAGAGAAAAATTATCGAATATTTATGACGGGGTTGATGTTGCAGTAAAGGTCGTTGTAGCAGATGAAATTTTAACACTGACATTTAATGATATAAATTTTGAAAATAATTGTGCATTTTTATTTTTAGATGAAATTATTGAGGTGGAGGACTAAATTATGGAAATTAAGATAAATGTAGAAGTACAAGAAAGATTTATTAAAGCACTTGAAAACATTGTTGAGAGTTTTAAAAGCAATGGGCTAATAGAGGCTGGAGTTATAGATGAGCCTGAACAAACTGAAAAAACTCCAACAAGTAAAGCTGTACCCGTAGAAGCAGCAGAGACAGAAGAACCTAAAGCAGAATCCCAAAATGGGAACGTGCCTACAGAAGAACCTGCTTACACTTTTGAACAAATACAACTTGCTTGTGCTAATCTTGCGAGAAATGGAAAAAGGGATGTGCTTGCAAGTCTGATTAAAGACTTTGGTTTAGAAAGTTTAATGGAACTAAAAGAAGAACAGTATAACGAATTTGCTTTAAAGCTTAGAGAAGTTGGAGGTACTATTTAATGCCAAGTGTACACGCTAAGTTATCTGCTAGTGGTGCACATAGATGGTTAAATTGTCCAGGGTCAATCGTGCTTGAAGAAAACTTTGAGGACAAAAGTTCGGATTATGCTAAAGAGGGTACTCTTGCACATACCGTAGCAGAGTTAAAACTACAAAAGTATTTCCTTAAAGGTATCGGCCCAAAGAAATATAAAGCTGCTATGGATAAATTCCAAGAATCGGAATATTGGAAAAAAGAGATGGACTCCTATACGGACATATATTTTGATGAGATAAAGAGAAGAGCTTTAGCCTATCCAGATTTACCTTATGTAAATATAGAAGAGAGAGTCGACTTCTCCAATTGGGTTCCTGATGGATTTGGCACATGCGACTGCATAATGATTTTTGGAGATGAGATGCAGGTTTGCGATTTGAAATATGGCAAGGGTGTACCTGTAAGTCCAGAAAACAATCCACAGCTTATGCTTTATGGTCTTGGTGCATTAGATGCGTACTCGCTATTTTACGACATAAAGAAAATTAAGTTATGTATTATTCAACCAAGATTGGACTCAATTTTAGACTGGGAGATTAGTAAAGACGATCTCTTAAAATTTGGAGAGGAAATTAAACCGATAGCAGAAGAAGCTTACAACGGATCTAATAAATTAAAAGACGGAGAACACTGTAGATTTTGTAAAGCAAAATCGAGATGTCCTGAAAGAGGTAAGCAAATGTTTAAAGCAATAGAAGAATTAAAGCCTAATATGGATAAAGATATAGCTTTAATCTCTAATGCAGATATATCTAAATATCTTTTAGAATCTAAAGGTCTTATAGACTGGATAAAAGATTTAGAAGAAGAAGCCTTAAGAAGTATCTTAGCTGGAGAAGAAATTCCAGGATTTAAGGCTGTAGAGGGAAGAAGTAACAGGTCTTTTAAAGACCAAGAAAAAGCTTTTGAAATCCTACAAGAAAAAGGGTTTGATGAAAGCATATTGTACGAGAGAAAGCCACTTAGCTTATCAAAATTAGAAAAGTTAGTTGGCAAAAAAGAGTTTGGCGAAATCCTTAAAGAAGAAATAATAAAGCCGCAAGGAAAGCCAACACTAGTAGAAGAAAGTGACAAAAGAGATCCTTATGTTAAGGATTTAGGATTTAAAAATTTAGAAAATTAAAGGAGAAGATTTTATTATGGCAACACAATTTACAACAAGTTTAGTTAGATTATCATACGTTAGCGTTTTTGAACCAAAGATGACACCACAAGGAGTAGAAAAGTATTCTGTTACTTGCCTACTTCCAAAGTCAGATACTACTGGATATAAGCAACTAATGTCTGCTATTAATGCAGAGATTGACGAAGCAAAGGACACTACTCTTAAAGGGGTGTCTAAGCCAAGAATACCAATTCATGATGGAGATGGTACTTCACCTAATGGGTCAGAATATGGTCCAGAATGTAAAGGTCATTGGGTGTTTACTGCTTCCGCAAATGTGGACTACCCACCACAAATGTATGACCAAAGGGTACAACCTTTATTAGATAGAAGTGCTTTATATTCAGGCTGCTGGGGTCATGTAGCTATTTCAATCTATGCTTACAACAACCAATCTAAGGGTATTGGATTTGGACTTAATGGTATCCAAAAAGTAAAAGATGATGAAGCATTAGGATTTAGCTTTAACGCAAATAATGCATTTACAGCAGTGGAAACACCAAAAGAAGGAGAAATTGACCCATTAACTGGTTTACCACTATAAGATAGATTATTACAGATGGGGTCACGAATTGTGACTCCATTATATTTTTAAAGAAAGGAGAAGCTGTTGAAAGATTTATCTATAGATATCGAAACCTATTCTGAAACAGACATTGGAAAAAGTGGTCTATATAAATACTGTCAAGACCCCAATTTTGAAGTCTTACTCTTTGCCTACTCTGTAGATTTTGGAGAAGTAAAGATAGTTGACCTGACTGGGCAAGACACTTTGCCAGATGAAATTATAGAAGCAATGGCTGATGATAAGGTTATAAAACACGCATACAATGCAGCTTTTGAATACAACTGTCTTAGGGCTTATGGACTTGATGTTGGCGACAGAATGGCTTGGCACTGTACAATGTTCCACGCTATGTATTTAGGTTATCCTGCTGGTCTTGCAGCTACTGGAGAAGCTTTAGGACTTCCAGAAGAAAAGCAAAAGCTGAGAACAGGTAAGGCTCTTATAAGATATTTCTCTATACCTTGTAAACCTACCAAGGTAAATGGAGGTAGAACAAGAAATCTACCTAAGCACGATATGGAGAAATGGAATTTATTTAAAGAGTACTGTAAACAAGACGTTGTAACAGAAATAGAAATTTATAGAAGGCTTGAAATGTTTCCAGTACCTGAAAGGGAACAAAAGATTTGGGCTATTTCTGATGAAGCTAATGCAATTGGTGTCGAAGTAGATTTTGAACTTGTAGAAGGAGCTTTAGATATAGATGCAAAATTAACTGACGAGCAAATGGAAAGGTCAAGAGAATTATCAGGTCTTGAAAATCCCAACTCTGTTGCTCAAATAGTTCCATGGCTACAACAGTACATTCCGGAAGTAGACAATGTTAGAAAAGATACTGTAGCCGACCTATTAGAAAGAGATTTACCTGACAACGTTAGAGAGTTTTTAGAGCTAAGACAAGAACTTTCTAAGACTAGTATTAAAAAGTATACCGCCATGAAAGACTGTGCTTGTGACGACCACAGAATGAGAGGACTGCTCCAATGCTACGGAGCTAACAGGACTGGGAGATGGGCTGGTAGACTTGTACAAGTCCAAAACCTGCCTAGAAATTACATTAAGAACCTAGAGCTTGCAAGGGATCTTGTAAAAAATAGAGATAAAGATTTATTAGAGATGTTATTCGGCAATGTAACAGATACAATTAGCCAATTAATAAGGACTGCATTTATCCCTAAAGACGGAAAAAAGTTTATCGTTTCTGACTACTCTGCTATAGAAGCTAGAGTTATTGCTTGGATTGCTGGAGAGAAGTGGGTAAATGATGTTTTCGCATCTCACGGAAAAATTTATGAAGCGACTGCAAGTCAGATGTTTGGTGTGCCTATAGAAAAAATTGCTAAAGGTAATCCCGAATACACCCTAAGACAAAAAGGTAAGGTTGCTACTTTAGCCTTAGGCTATCAAGGTGGTCCTGGTGCTTTAAAGGCAATGGGTGCTGATAAAATGGGGCTTGATGATGAGGAGTTAGAGGACATTAAAAATAGGTGGAGAACTGCTAATAGTAATATAGTTAGATTTTGGTATAACTTGGAAAATGCAGCAGTTAGAGTGGTAGAAACTGGAGAACCACAAGTTGTTAAATGCTTAGAACTATCTTACGAGTTTGACCCAATTTATGGAAAATCCTATTTAGTTATTAAACTCCCATCTGGAAGAAGTCTTTACTATCCAGAGCCTTATCTTAAAGAGAATAAATTTGGTAAAAATGCAGTCCATTTTAAAGGGATTGGTGTAAATAGAAAATTTACTTCCGAATCCACTTATGGCGGCAAGTTGACCGAAAACGTGGTGCAAGCCATTGCCAGGGACTGTTTGGCAGAAACACTTTTAAGACTGCACGAGAAATATCCAGGAGACCCAGTCGTGATGCACATACATGACGAAGTGGTTATGGAAGCTGATAAGAATATTACTTTAGATGAAGTTAACGAGGTTTTATCTTTAGAAATTCCATGGGCAAAAGGCCTTATTCTTAGAGGTGCTGGATTTGAAAGTGATTTCTACATGAAGGATTGATGACATGGTTAATGATAGAAAAATTATTATCTCCGTTGGAGCTAATAGAAAATCTGTTAATTGGCAAAGACAAGAGATAAATTATTCAAATTTTATTGAAAAGCTTAAGACTCCAGTTAGATCCACAGAGACTTTAGAAGAGTATTTAAAACTCCCAAAGTCTAAAAGAGATGACCTTAAAGATGTTGGAGGATTTGTTGGTGGTGCTTTAAAAGGTGTTAGGAGAAAAGCCTACAATGTAGAGTCTAGAGATTTAATTACACTAGACTTTGACAATATAGAAGCTGGTGGAACTGAAAAAGTAATTAAAAATGTAATGTCTTTAGGTTGCGGTTATGTAATTTATTCCACAAGAAAACACGCATCTTATAAGCCTAGGCTTAGAATAATCATTCCACTTAGCAGGTCAATCTCACCTGACGAATACGAGCCTATTGCAAGATACATGGCAAAACTTATTGGAATTGAAATGGCTGACCCCACAACTTTTGAAACTTCTAGGCTTATGTTCTGGCCATCTTGTTCGGCTGACTCCGAATATGTTTTTAAATATGAAGATAAGCCAATGTTATCTCCGCAAGGGATTTTAGATAGATATGATAATTGGAAAGATATTTCTTCTTGGCCACAAGTTCCAGGAGTCGATATTAAACACAGAAGTGAGATTACTAAGCAACAAGATCCAACAGAAAAAGAAGGTCTTATAGGTGCTTTTTGTAGAACCTATGACATCTACTCTGCTATGGAAGAGTTTATCCCAAGAGCTTATGACTCCACAAATGATGACGACAGATTTACTTATTGTTCTGGATCTACTGTTGGTGGTGCAATAGTTTACGAACATGGAAAGTTTTTATATTCCCACCATGCGACTGACCCATGCAGTGGACAGCTCGTAAATGCCTGGGATTTAGTAAGATTGCACAAGTTTAGTGACCTAGATGATGTGGCGGCGGAGGGAACTCCAGTTAGTAGGTTGCCATCTACCACAGCCATGAAGGACTTGGCAAGAAATGATAAGAACGTTGTAAATTTATTAAATAAAGAGAGACAAGATGATACTAAAGAATATTTTGACATTATTGGTGGAGAAGATAATGTAACGAATTGTGACGGAATTGAAGATGATGACGAGTCTTGGAGACAGTTTTTGACTGCTGACAGTAAAGGAAATTATGAAAAGACTATGGCGAATATTACTTTGGTTCTAGATAATGACAAAAAGTTTAAGAACAAAATCTTCTTAGATGAGTTCGCCAATAGGGGCATGGTCGAACTACCTTTGCCATGGGAAAACGGAGAAGGTACCAGAATGTGGTCTGATGTTGATGATGCACAACTTGCACTTAGACTAGAAAAGGAATACGGAATTACTGGTAGAGATAAGATTGAAAGTGCCCTTAAAGTTGTTGCATTTAACAATAGAAGAAATGCCGTAAAAGATTACATCTTATCTTTAGAATGGGATGGAGAAGAGAGAATCTCTACACTTCTAAGAGATTACTTAGGTGCAGAACAAAGTGTCTACACCGAAGAAGTTATGAAAAAGTCTTTAGTTGCTGCAATTGCTAGAGCCTTTTCTAACAAAGGCGTGAAGTATGACACCATGGTTGTCTTTGCAGGCCCACAAGGTATTGGTAAGTCTACATTTCTATCTAAATTAGGTGGAGAATGGTTTAGCGACAGCCTTTATTCCTTTGAAGGTAAAGAAGCTGCTGAACTTATACAAGGGACACTGATTAACGAGGTTGGAGAGCTATCCGCTTTATCTAAATCTGAAACTGAAACAGTTAAGCAGTTCTTGTCTAAGACCCATGACATTTATAGGGAAGCTTACGGAAGAAGAACTAATAAATATCCTAGGAGATGTGTTTTCTTCGGCTCTACTAATTCAGAAAGTTTCTTAAAAGATGCTACTGGCTCGAGACGTTTTTGGCCCGTTAGAGTTGGAGAGGTTGCAAAAAGAAAAGACATTTTTGAAGATATGGACAAAGAAATTGACCAGATTTGGGCAGAAGCTTATACCTATTTTTTATTAGGAGAAAAGTTAATTTTATCAGAGGAAGCAGAAGCAATTGCAAAAGAAATGCAGGAAATTTATAGAGACGTTGATCCAAAAGAAGGAATGATAGTTGAATTCTTAAATAAGAAAATCCCTAAAAACTGGTACAAGCTAGATGTCAGGGCTCAAAAAGCTTTTATGAACGGAACGTTTAAAGAAGTCGAAGGAGAAGAATTAGAACTTGTGGAAAGAGAGAAAGTTTGTATCGCAGAAGTTTGGCAAATTTGCCTTGGGGGCGATTTGAAGTATTTAAAGAGAAGAGAATCGAACGAATTAATTAATATTCTTACTGGAATTGATGGTTGGATTAAGTCTAGAAAGGCTAAACGTTTTGGAACCTATGGTAAACAAAGAGGATTTGAAAGAAGTCGTATTATCAATTACGACCAAATTAAAGACGAAAAATTAAAATAATTATCCACAAAGATTAGTTCTGTTTTAAATAAAGTAATTACAACGGTTATATAAATTATGGAACTAATAATTGAAAAATTTATAAACTTTTAAAAAATAAGACTTTTAAGAAATTCTTATGGAACTAATAAATTAATATTAGTTCCATAAGCTAAAAAAGTTAGTTCCACAAATTAGTAAAAATGGAACTAATAATTTTACGCTAGTTCCGTCTTAAATAAAGTAATTGCAATAAGTATATAGATTATGGAACTAATAATACCCCCTTTCTCTATGAATGTAAAAAATAAGAATTTAAGATATTTAAGGTTATATATACAGCCTTAAATATCTTAAAAGTCTTAAATTTAGAACTATATAGAAAAAGGTCAAAATTAGTTCCACAAATTCATTTTTAAAGAAGGTGAGAAATTGCTTGAGAAGAATATAGAAAAGTTTCTAAATGATAATATAAAAAAACTAGGTGGGTTGACATATAAATTTGTTTCTCCTGGAAATTCAGGTGTGCCAGATAGAATTATTATCCTTCCAAATGGGAAATTGATTTTTATAGAACTTAAAACAAAAAGCGGTCGATTATCTGCACTACAAAAATTGCAGATTAAAAGATTAAGAAAATTAAAACAAGATGTGAGAGTTCTCTATGGGCTGGAGGAAGTTAAGGAGTTTTTAAATGAAATTACATGAGTACCAAAAATATTGTGTAAAAAGAATTTTAGATACCGAAAACTTAGGCTTATTTTTGGACATGGGTTTAGGTAAGACTTTAATAACTTTATCTGCAATTAAGGAATTAATGTATAACAGATTTTTAATAAATAAGGTTTTAGTTATTGCACCTAAAAAAGTTGCAGAAGCTACATGGCAAAATGAAATTGAAAAATGGGAAGAACTTAAAATTTTAAGAACTTCTACTGTACTTGGTACAGAAAAACAAAGAGTAAAAGCCTTAAATACTCCAGCAGATATTTATATCATTAACAGAGATAATGTTGTTTGGTTAGTTGATCTTTATAAAAACGCATGGCCATTTGATATGGTGGTTTGTGATGAGTTTTCAAGTTTCAAAAATCATCAAGCGAAAAGGTTTAAGGCATTAGCTTCTATCAAGCCACACATTAAAAAACTAATTGGGCTTACTGGAACACCAAGTCCTAACGGACTGTTGGACTTATGGGCACAAGTTTATTTGTTAGATAGTGGAGAAAGATTAAGTCCATCATTTTACAGTTTTAGAAATAACTATTTTACTGGGGATTATATGGGCTACAATTATGAGGCTAAGGCCTTTACACAGAAAGAGGTTACAGAAAAAATCTCGGATATTTGTATTTCTATGAAGGCTGACGATTATTTAGAGCTTCCAGAATGTACAGATAATATTATTCCAGTTGTTTTAAGTCCCAAGGCAGAAAAACAGTATTTGAAAATGGAAAGAGATGCAGTGCTTGAAATAGAAAACGCAGACGATATTGATGCGACATCAGCAGCGGCTTTATCAACTAAGCTGTTACAGTTGGCAAACGGTGCGGTGTATGATGAGAATAGAAATTATCATGAAATCCACAATTGCAAGATAGAAGCTTTTTTTGAAACACTTGAACAGTTACAAGGTAAAAATGTTTTAGTATTTTATAATTTCAAACACGATTATGAAAGGTTAGCTAAAGCACTTACTAAGAAGAAAATTAATTTTAGAAAATTAGAAACTAAAGAAGATCAAAAAGATTGGAACGAGGGAAAAATAAATGTGCTTCTTACACATCCTGCTTCTTCTGCCTACGGACTTAATTTACAAGAAGGTGGAAACTACGTAATTTGGTTTGGACTTAATTGGAATTACGAATTATATGTACAAGCTAACAAGAGATTACACAGACAAGGACAAAAAGAAAAAGTTATAATCCACCACTTGGTAACTAGAGGTACAAGAGATGAGGACGTAATGGAAGCACTAAGAAGAAAAGAAGACGTACAAGATTATGTACTAGAAAGCCTTAAGGCAAGAATTAGGAGGATTAAAAATGAGTGATATTTATGGACTTAGAGGATATTTTATTTGGCAAAGCATACAAAAAGAATGCGTAATCTGCCCTGATAAATTTAAAGATGGATTTCACATGGAGTATTCAACTATGGTAGACGCACCAGATGCTTATTTATTTGGAATAAGGGCAAATCATTTTAATATAGAAGTTGGTTGGTCTGAAACATCAGATTATGATGGAGAAGATGAAATACTAATCCTTGTTACTGCAAATCATAAAGGGGATAGAGTGTCTAGGATATATAGGTGGAAGTAATGAAAAAGAAAGAGTATATTGATGCAGGTAAAGAGATAGAAGTACAAGATAACATTAATCACCCCAAGCATTATGAACTTAAAGGACTAGAACCTTATGAGAGTATTGACGTTATTAGATCAAGTCTTGAAGATGGATTTAAATATTTTTGCTTGGGTAATGTTTTTAAATATATAATAAGACATAGATACAAGAATGGTATAGAAGATTTAAAGAAAGCAAGAGTTTATCTAGACTGGATGATTGAGAGTTTGGAGGATGAGAATGACACCGAAAGAATATCTAAGCCAAGTAAAATACCTAGATGATGAAATCAATACTAAGATTGAGCAGATAGATAATCTTAGATCTAAAATCACAAGTGTTAGTTCTCCACAACTTGGAGATAAAATACAAACTTCTAACACTCAAGATTTTACAGATGCAATAAATAAAATCATTGATGAGGAACAAAGACTTACTGCAAAAATAGACGAGTTAGTTAATCTTAAATGTAAAATAAATGGTGAAATAGAAGCAATAGAAAATCCTTTGTTTAGAGTTGTACTTATTAACTACTACGTACTTGGTCTTAACCTTGCAAAGATATCAGAGAAATATAATTATCAACCTAATTATGTACGTAAGGTTCATGGGTGGGCATTGCAAGAATTTGGAAATAAATATAAAAATTTATTTAAATAATGAAACATGGAACATTTTTCACACATTTCACATTTTAAGGTGATATAATAATAGTGTAGAAGTTTATGTAAAAGGCACTTGGGATTATTCAAGTGTCTTTTTGTTTTATACACTTAGTAACTTAAATTAAATCAAACTTGAGAGAGAATTCAAGCGTAAATATAATATTTCATAAAAGATTAATATAAATAATCAAACGAAAAGCGAAAACGAAAATTTAAGGTACTTTTGAGCTTCTAAAACGAAAGCGGGTCCGTGCGAGCCCGAAATCTCGCTAGTCGCAGGAATTTTTCGGAGGTGTTCCTACCAAGTGGCTATTTTTAGCCCTTTAGGAAATGTGAAAACAATTTAAGAATTTTTGTAAATAGAACTTATATCTTTTATCTTAAAATAATCGGATTTAAAGGGTGTGCAAGTGAAACTTTACCTTGTTTGGAAACAAGATAAAACGAGTTTATAGTGTAATAACAAACACTTTAACACAATAGGAAACGAGATAAAAAAAGATTTAATATAAAATTTAATTTTAAAAACAAAATCACCACAAGATTTTACACCTGTAACTTCTTAGAGGTGCTTTTTTATTTGGAGGTAATTTATGATAGAGGTTTTAATTGGTGGCATTATATCTATGATTGCTTTTAATGTATTAGTAAAAATTATAGCTTTTATCATTTTTAATCGTGAGTGAATCGTGCGAAAAAGTAAAATAAATCTGTAATTTTACACGAATTAATCGTGAGTGAATTGGTAAGCCTGTTTCCATACGTGGAGCAGGTTGGGAATAATACATACACAATATGGGCTGGGGTGGGCAGCAAGTATGTTACATAAAATTTAATATTAGTTGTAGTGTTGAGGGTTTAAGGTTTTTTAATTAATATACTTACGCAAAATGGTTTACTCGATATTTCAAATGTAATCGCCTACGATAAAAAATTCCTCCCTGGGGATTTAATAATTATATGTCATACCCCCTTTACTTAAACCCTCTACAGTACAACTAAAAGCGAGGTGAGACTTTGGCAAAAAGAAATTTAAATGATTTAGAAAATTTAATAGTAACTGCAAGAGTTATTGGACAAATTATTGGAGTAACTGACAGACGTGTAAGGCAACTTGCACAAGAAGGCACTATACCAAAATATGAATCAGGCTCTTATGAACTCGTTCCAACCTTAAAAGCGTATATAAATTATATACGTGTTGGCAGTGATGCCGAAGACTCCAATAAATCAAAACTGGATAAAGAAAAATATCTACACGAAAAAGCAAAAAGAGAAAAGGCTGAACTAATACTAGGAGAGATGAAAGGTGAACTCCATGACGCAACAATTGTTGAAGAAGTGATGACTGACATGCTATCCAACTTTAGATCAAAACTTTTAGCAATACCCTCTAAGACTGCACCAATCCTTTTGGGAATTGATGACATTCCAGAAATACAAGAAATCTTAGAAGAAAAAATCTACGAAGCTTTAAAAGAACTATCTGACTATGACCCAGTCGCCTTCCAAAGTGATAAGTACATTGAGGAGGTGGACGAAGATGAACAAGACACAAAAGCTGTTCAGGGAAATAAGTAAAGTCCTAACTCCACCACCTAAACTACAGATATCAGACTGGGCAGATAATTTCAGATTTCTATCTCGTGAGTCCTCCGCTGAACCTGGTAAGTGGTATACAAGTAGAGCAGAATACCAAAGAGAAATAATGAACGCAATTTCTGACCCAAAGACTGAAAGAGTTGTAATAATGACAAGTTCTCAAATTGGTAAGACAGAATTGTTACTCAATTCCATTGGTTACTTTGTAGATTATGACCCATCTCCAATAATGCTTGTACAACCTACATTGGAAATGGCAGAAGCTTTCTCCAAAGATAGACTTGATCCAATGATACGAGATACACCAGCTATTAAAGATAAGTTTGCTGATAAGAAAACTCGTAACTCTGGAAACACAATAACTCACAAAAAGTTTATCGGCGGACATATCACCATGGTCGGAGCTAATTCTCCGTCATCTCTTGCAAGTAGACCTATAAGAATTTTACTGGCAGATGAGGTGGACAGATTCCCACATTCTGCTGGAGAAGAAGGTGACCCATTAGACTTAGCAATTAAAAGAACTACTACATTTTGGAATAGAAAAATTGTAATGGTATCCACTCCAACAATTAAGTATCTATCCCGAATAGAAATGGAGTTTGATGACTCTAGCCAAGAAGAATGGAATGTTAAATGTCCTAAATGTGGAAAACTACAACCCTATAAATGGGCAAAAATCCGTTTTGATGATGTAACAATGGAATGTGAGCATTGTAAAGAAAGATTTCCAGAAAATACATGGAAAAAACAAGAAGGGCAATGGATAGCAAAAGAAGATAACATCAAAAAGCGTGGCTTTCACTTAAATGAGCTTGCCAGTCCATGGAAAAAATGGGAAGACATAATTGAGGATTTTAGAGAAGCAAAGAAGTCCACAGAAAAATTAAAAGTTTGGATAAATACTGCATTGGGAGAATCTTGGGAAGAACCAGACGACACTGATGCAGGAGAACTTATAAAACGTAGGGAAAGATATAACGCAGATGTACCTAGAGACGTTCTACTCCTAACTTGTGGAATAGACGTTCAAGACGACAGATTTGAACTTGAAGTTGTTGGCTGGGGGCATGGAAAAGAATCTTGGGGTATTGAATACCAAGTGTTTTATGGAGACCCTGCACAAGAAGCAATATGGATACAGCTTGATGAGTATCTTAAAAAAGAATTTAAGTACGCAGATGGAAAAGGAATAATGATAGCATCTGCTTGTATTGACTCTGGTGGTCACTTTACCCAAGAGGTATACAAGTTTACTAAACCTAGAGAACACCGAAGAATCTTTGCCATTAAAGGTAAAGGCGGAGAGGGTGTTCCATTTATCGGAACTATCTCCAGAAACAATAGACAAAACGCAGCACTATTTAACCTTGGGGTAGACCAAGGAAAAGCCAACATAGTTTCAAGACTCAAAATCGAATTTGAAGGAGAGGGCTATTGCCACTTCCCAATAGAAAAGGAAAAAGGCTATGATGAAAAGTTCTTTGATGGAATAACATCTGAATCTTTTAGAATTAGATACTATAAAGGAAAGCCTAAAGGAGAATGGATTGTAAAACCTGGTGTAAGAAATGAACCTCTTGACTGTAGAAACTATGCAACAGCTGCAATGGAAATATTTAATCCAAACTTTGAAGCCCTAGAAAAAAGCAGGGGCGACAGTGAAAAATATATGCAAACAACACCAAGACAAAGACCAAGACGAAGGAGGGGGACAATATCAAAAGGATTGTAAAAACTACAAGACAACCATTTTATAGTTTAGAGTTTGTAGAAAAAAGACTTGAAATGTGGCTTGATGCAGAAGCAGCACTGGCAACAAGTCAAAGTTATAAAGTTGGAACTAGAGAACTACGAAGAGCCGACCTTCCAGAAGTCAGAAAGCAAATTGAGTTTTGGGAGGACAAATACAATAAAGTTACCAACGCACTTGATAATACAAGTGGTGGGGGTAGAAGAACCGCAAGGATTGTGCCAAGAGATTTATAATAAATCTTAAAAATATATTAAAATACCTCTTGACTTTTGGGTATCCATAAGTTATAATGTAATTACAGTTAAGGAATGCCTTAGCGAGTAAATAAAAAAGGGGGAAAATGTGGATTTGATAGAAAAAATAATCGGTCTTGTAACTGCGATAATTAGCTTAATAACCTCAATAATCGCCTACAAGACCGTAAAAGAAAATAAGAAGAAAGAGTAAAATCTTTCTTCTACCCTTTAAGGGTATGATATCAAATCGCATTAAAAAATACAATGGTAATAAGATTAGTTAGTTTAGGTATATCTGTTGTTGCTCTTGTTATTGCTATATCAGCTTATAGAGGAAGTAAAAAGTGATGATAGAAAATAAAATGGGCAGACCTATAAAAGGTGATGAACCTAGAGATAAAAGACTGTCTCTTAGGATTTCTGAAAGCGAAATGAATGAGATAGACAACTTAGCTAAGAAATTAGGAAAAACAAAAATTGATACTGTTATGGAAGCCATAATGTTATTAAAAAACAGTTTATAACTAAATATGTTTTTAAAAGAAGAGTTAAAAAGCTCTTCTTTTTTAATGCAATTTTAGGAGGTGAGAACTATAAAATTAACAGACTTATTTAAACCAAAGATTAATAATTCGGGATATGGAAACCATGGAGCAAACACAAGCAAAAAATCTTTAATAGGTTGGCTTGCAAGTTCAGGCAGCCCTAAAGAGGATATTGATGACAACCTTGAAGTCCTAAGGGCAAGATCTAGAGATTTATATATGGGAGCTGCACCAATAGCAACTGGAGCAATAAAGACTTTAAGAACCAACGTAGTTGGAGCAGGTCTAAGACTTAAATCTAGAATAGATACAGATGTTTTAAAAATGTCCGATACAGAAGCAGAAGAACTCGAAAGAGAAATCGAAAGAGAGTTTTTGTTGTGGAGTGAATCCAAGCTGTGCGATGCTGAAAAGAAAAATAATTTTTATGAATTACAGCAACTTGCATTTTTATCACAACTTCTTTCTGGAGATGCTTTTGTCTTACTCCCTGCAATAAATAAAGTTGGATTTCCCTATCAAATTTCAGTACAGCTTATAGAATCCGACAGAGTAAAAACTCCATTTGATAAAACTGGAGATAAAAACATTGTATCTGGAATAGAGTTTGGTAAGTATGGAGAACCAGTAGCCTATTACATTACAAATAAACACCCTGCATCAGACAACGCACTCTTTAGTAATTCTTATGTAAGAGTGCCTGCTTATGGTCGTAAAACTGGGATTGCAAATGTAATACATATTATGGAATCCGAAAGACCAGGACAAACTAGAGGTGTGCCAATTCTTGCAAGTGTAATAGAACCATTAAAACAACTTGGTAGGTATACAGATGCAGAACTTATGGCAGCTGTAATAAGTGGTATGTACACAATATTTATAGAAACACAAGAAAATAACTATCAAGAGCCACTACTGGGAGAAAGTATTCCAGACTATGACAGGATAGATGATACTGACCCAAATACAATAGAAATTGGCAATGGAGCAGTAGTCCAACTTGCACCTGGAGAAAGAGCAAACGCAGCAAACCCTGGTAGACCTAACACCGCTTTTGATGGATTTGTAACTTCTATCTGTAGGCAAATAGGAACATCTCTAGAAATACCATACGAGTTATTAGTTAAACAGTTTAACTCCTCCTATTCTGCATCTAGGGCAGCACTTCTTGAAGCATGGAAAATGTTTAAGATGCGTAGAAGTTGGATAACGTCCGACTTTTGCCAACCAATATATGAACAATGGCTGACAGAAGCTGTAGCTAAAGGAAGAATTAACGCACCGGGATTTTTTGAGGATATAAAAATTAAAAAAGCCTATTGTGGTAGTGAATGGAGTGGTCCAACACAAGGACAAATTGACCCACTTAAAGAAGTTACAGCGGCAACTAAAAGAGTTGAGGAAGGTTTCTCTACAAGAAGTAAAGAAACAACTGAACTTACTGGTGGAGATTATTACCAAAATATTAGACAAATACAAAAAGAAGAAAGATTGAGAGGTGGTGAGAAAGATGAAGATAATTAATTTAAAAGGAGAAATTGTATCAAATGACCTTGCAGAAATTTACAGACATTGGGGTTATAACGTATCTTGCCCTAAAGACTTTGAAGAACTTGCAAACGGAGATGAAGATGTAGAAATTGTTATTAATTCCCGTGGTGGAAGTGTTCTTGATGCAAGTGAGATATACACAGCACTTAAAGACTACAAAGGTAAAGTTACTGCAAAAATTGTTGGCTTTGCTGGTTCTTGTGCATCTTGGATAGCAATGGCTGCTGATAATGTAAAAATCTCTCCAATGGGATTTATTATGATACACAATTCCAGCTCCATTGCAATTGGAGACAATAGAGAAATGGATAAATCCTCAAATATGCTAAAGACAATTGATAATTCCATAAGAAATGCTTATAAAGCAAAAACTGGACTAAAAGATGAGGAACTTACAGAACTAATGAACAACGAGTCTTGGTTTGATGCTAAGACCGCAGTTGATAAAAACTTTGCAGATGAGATTTTATTTGACGAAGAATTAACTGTAACAAACTCTTTTTTAAATGAGTTAGAACTACCAACTGATAAGATATTAAATCTTATAAATAAAACAAAAGAAGAAAGAGAGGAAGAAGAAGTAATGGATTTAAAAGAATTACAAGAACAACATCCAGATTTATTTAACGAAGTTAAAAATCTTGGAAAAGAAGAAGGTAAGCAGGAAGAAAGAGAAAGAATCCAAGAGATTGAAAATCTTGCTATAAATGGATTTGATGATTTAGTTAATAAAGCTAAATTTGAAGAACCTGAAACGCCTGAAAAACTTGCAATGAACATCCTTAAAGCACAAAAAGAAAGTGGCGAAAAAGTTATTAAAGACTTTTTAGAAGATAAGGACTTTGTTGTTGAACATGATGCACATGAAGAAGAAGTAAAAAACACTGGCAAAGATGATGAGTTCGCAAAACTTATCTCTAACTTTGTAAATGAGACAAGAGGAGTGAAATAATGAATAACTTATATGGAAAAGTTGATGAATTTACACCAGATAATCTAATTAATGATATTACAGTTTCTAACGTAACAAAATCTGTAAAGATTAAAAAAGGTACACAATTAGAAAGAGGAACACTTTTATCTAAAGATAAAGCAGGATATTATAAGAAATTTAAAGGAGCATCTACTGGAGAAACTGCAGAAAAACCAGACTGCATTTTAGCAGATAATGTAAACGCAGATGATGACGTATTTGCCGTAGCTTATGCGACTGGAGTATTTAACAGACAAGCATTAATCCTTGATGGAGAGTTAACAGATGCGGCAGAAGATATTTTAAGAGATAAAGGTATTTATCTTAAAGACAATGTGGAGGTAAAATAATGGGAATTTACGATACTAAAACACTTTTACAAGGTATACAAACAACTAAACCAGTTAAAACATTTTTAAGGGATACATTTTTCCCAGCTGGGAATGATACAACACTACTTACAAAAACAGCTGAATTTGATGTTAAAAAAGGTAAAAGAAGAATTGCACCTTTTGTAGCACCTAGAGTTGGCGGAGTGACAATTTCTAGAGAAGGATTTGAAACACATACAATTACAACTCCTCTAATTGCACCACAAAGGGTTCTAACTGTAGATGATTTAGAATCTAGAGCATTTGGAGAAAATATTGTTTCTACAATCACTCCACAACAAAGACAAGCTAAAATTATTGCAGATGATTTACTAGAACTTGATGAAATGATTACTAGAAGAGAAGAAGCAATGATAGCTGACCTATTATTTAACGGAAAAGTATTTATTAAAGCATATATCGATTATGATGGTAAAAATACACAAGACTCCGTTATTGACTTTGGTAAAAAGACAAATGAAACAGCTAAAAAGCTATGGAGTGCAGCAGACGCTGACATTATTACAGATTTAAGAAATCTAAGAAGAGAAATTATAAAAGAATCTGGATCTAACGCAAATGTATTAATCCTAGGTTCAAAAGTTTATGATGAACTTCTAAAAAATGAAGCCTTCTTAAAGTTCTTTGACATCAAGAATCTTAACCTTGCAACTATTAACCCAGTTGTACAAGACAACGGAGCTGTAACTTATGTAGGTAGAATTACATCTCTTGGAATCGATATGTACACATACGATGAATGGTATTTAGATGCTGACGGTGTTGAAAAACCAGTTGTACCAGAAGATAAAATCCTACTTGCATCTAGAAACTTAGGTAAATTTATGTACGGAGCAGTTACACAAATTGAAGAAGGACAAAAGAACTTCACAACTTATGTAAATAAGAGAGTTCCAAAAGTTTGGACTAATAACAACACTGATACAAGAATGATGAGACTTGCATCTAGACCAGTTGCAACTCCATTTGATATAGAAGCATGGAAGGTATTAAAGGTGCTATAATGGCAACCTTTAAAGATTATGCGAATAATTTAGACTTAGACGTCTTTATAAATCCAACAGAATTTAGTGACGAGCATTTAATAAATGGTGTTTTAATAAATTGTGTGGTAGATGCCGATATTTTTGACGAAAGGTCTAAAAAGGCTGGAGATAGGTCAGGCGGCGTCTACTCCGACACAATTTCCATTTTTGTAAAATGTGAAAAAATTGAAAAACCCAAAATCGATGAAATGCTAACAGTAGATGATGAAGACTATAAAGTTGTAGAAGTTAAAGAAAACATGGGATTATATGAAATAGAACTTACCAGATATGACTATTAGGTGATTTTATGATTGAAGTACAACTTGAAGGCTCTGAAATATTTGACCTGTTAAAAGACGGAGACAAACAATTAGAAAAGGCTATATATTTTGCCAAGAATAGGGCTTTACAAACTGCAAGAACAGAAATGTTAAAAAGTGCAGCAAAGACCTATGACACTACACAAAAACAAATAAGAGAGAGAATGAATCTAAAGAAAAGCGAAGGAGAGTTAGAAGTTAAAGGCTCTCCTATTAGATTGTTTAAATTTAAGGTAACACCCACATCTCCGAGACAGCAAATTGTTGTTGCAAGTGTAAAAAGAGCAAATAAGACTTTACCAAGGGCCTTTGTACAACAAATGCCAAATGGAACAATAGGAGTATTCCAAAGAGTTGGTAAAAAGAGATATCCAATAGAACAATTATACTCCGTGTCTGCACCACAAATGGCTGGAGAGGACTCCATAATAGAAAAAGCAGTGGAGAGAGCAAGTATTGTATTTGATGACAGATTAGAACATGAAATAGAAAGGATAGGCTTATGATTAGCATTAACTTAGTAGAATCTTTAAAAAAGGAATTAGAAAACTTATTTAAAGATGATGTGCAAAACGGCTATGAAACTAAATACCCAGATAGAAAACCACCTAGAGTAAATACTGGCTGGTATAACAAAAAGGTAGATAAAGAGGATTTTCCTTATATTTTAATCTCTCCAATAAGTCAAAATGAAAATCTTAATGTAACTAAAGTTGATTTAATGCTTATTATTGGAACTTACTCCAAAGACAATGGTGGGTGGAAAGATACAGCTCTAGTGGCAGAAAGAATAAGACAATATCTAAGAACTCACAAGTATATTGACAAAAAATACGAGATTGGTGACGATCTAAGGATTGAATATCCAGATGAGCAACCATATCCTGTATGTTTTTGTGCAATGTATGTAAGCTTTAACATATATAATCCATATAACGTGGAAGGAGGAAAAGATACATGGCTATAAAAAAAGTAAATGAACAAGTTATGTACATTGGAGATACATTTGTAAAAGAAGGTCTTTTTAATGGAACAGTTTACATAAACGGACTTCCAAAGACTTTTGATAAATTTATCGAAAATGTACCAACTTTTAAAAATCTCCTAGTACCTGTAGAAGATGTTGCAGAAAAACTAGAAGAGATAAAAGAAAGAGATAGTATTTTATATCACAGTAATCTAAAACTTAAAGAATATATAAGAGGTGATAAATAATGGCAGGAGCATATAGACACGGTGTTTATGTTTCAGAAGTGCCTACAAAAGTAATTCCACCAGTTAGAGTGGATTGTGGGCTACCAGTTGTAATTGGAACAGCACCAGTAAACATGGCTAAAACGGATTTAGAACCAAATACTCCAAAATTGATTATGAATTATGAAGAAGCGGTAAAGCATTTCGGATTTTCTGATGACTTTGAAAATTACACATTATCCGAATTTATTTACTCCCAATTTGTACTATTTGGAGTTGGACCAGTTGTTTTAGTAAATGTACTAGACAAGAAAAAACATAAAAAAGATGGAAAAAATAAGTCTTTAAAAATAGAAAATGGTAAAGGAAAAATTGAAGAAAAGGGAATTATCCCAGAAACTCTAGTTATTAAAAATGGAGATAAGACATTTAAGGAAGATGTAGATTATTCCTTAATTTTTGACAAAGAAGAAATTGAAATTATAGGACTTTCTGTAGATTTTAAAGCTGGAAGTTATACAATAACTTATTCTGTATTAGATCCAAGTCAAATTTCAAAAGCTGATATTATTGGTGGTATTGATGTTAATACAGGAAAAAGACAAGGTCTTGAACTAGTAGATGAAGTTTATTCCAGATTTGGACTGGTACCTGGACTAATATTAGCACCTGGTTACTCACAAAATTCTGATGTTGCAGCAGTTATGAAGAATAAAGCTAATAGCGTAAGTGGTTTATTTAGAGCAATGGCATTAGTAGACTGCGACAATGAACTTAAAAAAGACGAACTAGTACCATTTAAGAATAAAAATAACATAACTGATAAGTCACAAGCTCTTTGCTATCCAAAACTAGGACTTGGAGATAGAGTATTTAACTTCTCTACACAATTAGCTGGAGTAATTAATAAGACAGATTATGAAAATGGATCTATTCCTTACGTATCTCCATCTAATAAATCTATTCAAGCAGATAAGACAATTATAAAAGGCGAAGAAAACTTTATGACTCTTGATGATGCAAATTATCTAAACTCTCAAGGAATTGTTACAGCTCTAAACTTTAACAATGGCTGGAAAGCTTGGGGTAATAGAACTGCTGCTTATCCTGGAGTTACAGATATAAAAGATAGCTTTATACCTCTAAGACGTATGTTTGACTGGGTTGGAAATACACTAATCCTAACTTTTTGGCAAAAGATTGACGACCCAATGAACAAAAGACTTGTTGAAACAGTGTTAGACTCTGCTAATTTATGGTTAAACGGTCTATCTGCACAAGGAGTTTTATTAGGTGCTAGAGTTGAAGTCTTAAAAGATGAAAATCCAGTTACTGACTTAATGGACGGCATTATAAGATTTCATGTTTATCAAACTCCTCCAGCACCAGCAAGAGAAATTGATTTTATTCAAGAAATTGATGTAAATTATTTCAATAGATTCATTGATGATATTGTTAGATAAGGAGGTAAAAAATGAGAATACCAGATAAATTAGTTGGATTTAACGTATTTGCTGGAAATAGACTTCTTGGAGTTGCTGATATAACTCTACCCCCTGTAGAGTATATGACAGAAACTCTATCTGGGGCAGGCATTGCTGGAGAAACTGAAACTCCAGCTTTAGGACAAGTAAGCTCTATGACTGTACAAATTTCTATGCGTACACAACATACAGAAGCTAAAAAGCTACTAGAGCTTAAAGGTAACCAAATTGACGTAAGAGGATCTTTACAGGAACAAGACTCTGCAACTGGAGAAATAAGAACTTACCCATGTAGAGTGTCTATGTTTGTACTGCCAAAGACATACGATACTGGAAAGTTTGAAGTAGGTGCTACAACAGATACAAGCATCGAATCTGAAGTAACTTATATGAGAATGTGGATTGACAACGAAGAAATTTACGAAATAGACAAGTTTAATTACATCTGCAAAATTAACGGAAAAGATTATCTTGCTGAAGTAAGAGAACAAATAGGAATGTAAAGGTGATTAAATGGAAAATATAACTAGACATAATCCAGAAGATAACTACAATCCAAATGACGTTGCAACAAATGCACCAGATTTTGAAGAACCTAGTACTGATAATTTTTCTAACGCTCCTCATGATTATGATGAGGAGTATAGAAAATATTACGAAGAGTTAAGAGAAAACAATAGACCACAAAATAATGCTCCAGTAAGGGCTCCGCAAAAAGCACCTAGTCCTAAAAACAATTCTGAATCTTACAACAAAAAATATACACTTAAAAAGCCATTTAACTTTGAAGGAGAATGGATGACAGAAGTGAACCTTGATTTAGATAACTTAACTGGTAAAGATATAATGGAAGCTTCTAAAGGTGTCGACTCCTTTGTACAAGAAACAGACAAAAGGTATCTTTGTGCCGTAGCTGCAAAAGCAATGAAGAGACCAACGGAAATTATGCTTTATATGTCTGCAAAAGATGTGACTGCAATTTGTTACTTTATTTCAGATTTTTTAATCGATTAGTTGGTAGAGGAAAAACGATAAAAAAACTTAGAAAATTTCTAAATGAATTGTATTTAGGAATGTCTCTATCAACTAAGAATCCGATAAACTTTTTTAAAAACATTCCACTTATTGAATTAGATGAGTGGTTTGAGGTAATAGATAATTATTACAAAGTTATTAATAAAAAGTAGGTGTTTAGATGGCTAAAATACATGAGCTTGTATTAAAAATTGATGGAAAATTAAATAAATCTGTAGATAGCTCTTTTAGCAGCGTAGTCAAAAAAGCATCTACTTTAAAAGATAAACTTAAAGAATTTTCCAAAATTGAAATTAAAGGCAATAAGTTTAATAAAATGCAAGACAGTCTTGCAAAAACAGAAGAGAAGTTAAAAAGTGCAAGACAAAACACATTAGAACTTAAAAGAGCCTTTAATGAGTCTAAGCAAAAAACGGAAGAACTTGCGAGGAAATTTAAAGAGACTGGTGGAACAAGTAAAGAACTTGCAAAACAGTTACAAGCTTCCAGAGAAGAAACTTCAAGACTTTCACAAAAATATGAGAGATCTAAAGCAAGCGTAAGTAATTTTAGTAATAAAGTTAAAGAACAAAAAGAGCAGCTAAACTCCCTAAAAAAATCTTTAGATGACGCTGGATATGGTACAGAAAAGTTTGCTAAAAAACAAGAAATGCTAAAAACTAAACTTAGCATGAAAGAAAATTATGAAGGTATGCAAAAAAGCTTTGGAAAAGCTAAAGACCATGCAAAGACTGCGGCAAAAAGAGCAGCAATATTTGGTGGTGCAGCAGCTATACCTTTAAAACTTGCAATAGATGAAGAGTCTACAACCGCAGAAATTGCAAAAGTTGCCGACTTTGCTAATGATAAGCAAAAGAAAGAGGTTACCGACAGTCTTAAAAAGATGATAACTACAGAAATCCCAATGTCTTACCAAGAAATTGGAGAACTTGCAGCAGCAGGAGCACAAGGTGGAATTGAGACTGTAGACTTACCTAAGTTCTCTGAACTTGCAGCTAAAATGGGAGTTGCCTTTGATATAGAAGCCGGAGACGCAGGTCAAAAAATGGCAAACTGGAAAGCAGCCTTTGGCATGGATATGGGAGAGTTACAAGAATTAGGAGATAAAATAAATTATCTTGGAAATAATTCCGCCGCATCTGCTCCAGCAATCTCCAATATCCTATCTAAAGTAGGAGCACTTGGAGAAGTTGCAGGTGTTGGAAGTGGAGAAGTAGCTGGTCTTGGTGCTGCAATGGTAGCAATGGGAACTGATGATGATGTTGCTGCAACAGGTATAAAGAAAGTGCTTACTACTTTATCCGCTGGAGGTAATAAAGCTACTAAGAACTATCTCGGCATGGGCGGAGAAGATTTATCCAAGGCTATGAAAGCTGATGGTGCAAATACAATAGTATCCGTATTTGAAAAAATAAAAGCCCTAGAGCCTGAAAAACAAACAGCAGCTTTAAAAGATATATTCGGACAACAAAATATTGGTGCAATTGCTCCACTACTTAACAACTTAGACCTTGTTAAAGAATATTTAGGCATGGTAGGAGATAAATCTCAATACGCTGGATCTATGCAAAAGGAATTTGAAGCACAAGCAGGAACAACGGCAAACCAATTAAGACTATTACGAAACCAAGCACAAGATGCAGGTATGGTAATAGGACAAGCAATGCTTCCAACTTTAAAAGAAGGAGTAGCAAAATTACAAGATATTGCCATGAAAGTTAGTGACTTTGCTAAGAAGAATCCAGAAGCAGTTAAGTCTATATTGAAAGTAGGTGCTGCAATTGCTGGGCTTTCAATAGTTACACCAATAATTAAATCTGTATATAATGGATTTATGGGTCTAAAGTTTGCTTTTAGAATCTTAGAAGGTGGATTTAACTTTGTAAAACTTGTTGCAAGCGGTGGACAATTAACAGCTATTATAAGCAAAATAGGACTTGCTATTAAAGGAGTAATAGGCTTCTTAGTAGCTAACCCAGTTGTTGCAATAGTATTAGGCATAGTTGCAGCAGTTATCTTATTATGGAAAAACTGGGATAAGGTTAAAGCTGTTGCTGGTGCCGCCCTAGAATGGGTAACTTCAAAAATTTCAGAAGCTAAGATAAAAGTTATGATACTGAAAAATGAAGTAGCAAATAAATTTACAGCCATGAAGCAGTTTATAAAAGACGCAGGTAACGCAGTTAGAGACTTTTTCTTAGCACCAATAAATAAAGCAAAAGATGCAGTGGGAAGACTTAAAGAAAAGCTATCAGGAATTGCGTCTACCATAAAAACTAAAATAAGTGACGGAATAGGTAGGTTAACAAGTGGTGGAAGTGTTACTGGATATGCTACTGGTGGAGTTGTAAGAAAACCACAAATGGCACTTGTCGGAGAAGGCGGAGACCATGAAGCAATTATTCCACTTAATAGAGACAAGAGGTCACAAGCACTTTGGGAATATGCAGGTAACAGAATGGGATTATTGGAACAAAGAAGAAACAGTCCTAATTATGGTATTAGTGCAGTTGCTGGAACTACTAACAGTCCAGTTAATATTACAATTGCAGTAGATGCAAGAGGCAGTGGAAATGAAGAAAATGTAAGAAACGCAATTAACGCAGCAATTCCAAACCTAAAAAGAACTATTGCAGATGTAATGAACGAAGTGGGACGAGATAGACAAAGGAGAGCATTTACATGATGGATACTATAGATATTTACACAACACAGCTTGGTGATACTTGGGATCTAATTGCATATAAAGTTTATGGTAATGAAATTTACATGAAAGAACTTGTAGAAGCTAACATGGAACATGTAAGAACTGTATTCTTTAAATCTGGAGTCGAACTTGTATGTCCTGATATTATCCTGCCAACTGATGAAACCGCACCACCTTGGAAGAGGTGATAGTCTTGAGAAAAACAAAATTAAAATTAATTTACAAAGGAGTGGATATAACAGAAGATATATCCACTTTTTTATTGGATTTTTCTTATACAGACAATGATAATGACTCCGAAGAAATACAAATAAATCTCCAAAATGTAAAAAGACCTTGGATGAAAGAATGGTTTCCAAAAAAGGGAGATAAAATATCTGCAACAATAGAATTTGACAGTGGAAAGTCTTTAAATTGTGGAGAGTTTGAGGTTGATGATATTACTTGTAAAGGCAAAGGAAACACTGCAAGTATTAAAGCGATATCTGCAGACGTAAGCGGAGAAATTAAAGACACAAAGAGATCACACGCTTGGGAAAAAATAGACTTTAAAAGTGTTGTAAATGAAATAGCTGGAAGAAATAAGATGTCGGCTATTTTCCATATTAAAGACAACAAAAAGTACGACAAGTTGGATCAAAAAAATAAATCTGACATTGAATTTATAAAAAAGATTTGCCAAGATTTAGGATTTGATGTAAAGGTTGAGTACAAGAAAATTGTGATAACTGATGAAGATTATTACAAAGAACAAAAAGCTGAATACGAAATAAAATACCCTGAATTAGAAAAACCAAGTTTTAAAGTGGAAGATGATCTAACAGACCTTATAGATTATGAATTTACAGAAACTTCTCTTGGGGCATATACAGCTTGCGAGAACCAATACAAAGACCCAAAAACGGGAACGACTTATAAGGCACGTGCTGGGAGTACAAAAGAAAAAGACACTGGCAAAATCTTAAGGCTTAATAAGAAAGTAAAATCCCAAGCAGAATGTGAAAAAGTATGTAAGGATGCACTTAAAAAAGAAAATGCTAAAACAAAAACAGCAAAATTCCAACTTGTTCCAACAATTCCTATTTACGCAAAGAAAAAAATTGACATGAAAGATTTTGGAGAGTTTTCTGGAGAATACTTAATAGATGAAGTTGCACACTCCATCTCCTCTAGTGGCTATACAGTTAATTTAACCTGTAGAAAATTTTATGAGGGCATGTCTATAAAAGTAACATCAGAAAGCGTAGACTCCCAAGGAAACGTAATGGGAGAAGCAGGAAGCGACAGTATAGAAAAAATGATAGCACATGCAGAATCTATGATAGGTATGAGATATTCTCAACCAATGAGAATGAGTGCAAATTATGCTGACTGCTCCTCTACTGTGTGTAGGTCTATGTCTGCTGCTGGACTTATGCCACCTGGTGCAAAATTTAGTACAGAGTCTTTGCCAAAATCAGGATACCTTAAAAAGATAAACATGAACGAACTACGAAGAGGAGATATTCTAAACTATAGAAGAAATGGTAAGGGTCACGCAATGATTTATATTGGAAATGGTGAGGTAATAGAAGCACAACCAAAACGTGGAGTATGTAGGGGTAAACTTAGAACTGCTGGCTATACTGCATATAGACCAACAAAAGCATAAGAGGTGATACTTTGGAAAATTATGAAGGTATAAATAGAGATTACAATAGTGAAAATAACTTAATAATGATAGGCACTGTATCTGCAATAAACGAAGAAGAAGCAACAGCAAGAGTCTTATTTACAGATAGAGATGATACTACAAGTAAAGAAATACCACTTATGTTTTTACATACAAAAGGAATGAGAATTTATGCAATGCCAGAAGTTGGAGAGCAAGTTCTTTGTTTATTTTTACCAAATGGACACGAAGAAGGTTACATCTTAGGTGCATATTATAATGATGAATACAAACCACCAGTTACAGATAAAGAAACTAAAATTATTAAATTTAAAAACGGAGACTATGTAAAATACAAAAATGGTGAAATGGAAGTAAAAGCTAGTAACGTGAATATAATCTCTAATGTAAATATAACTGGTAACTTAACTGTAGGTGGTAGTGTAACTGCTCCAACACACATTGGAGACTTGAAAGGTACTGCTGATACTGCAAGGAGCGTGGGAGCATGATAGGAACTTTAGGAGATTTAACATTTACAGTTAGTTCTAACAAGGTTTTTACTTATAAAGATTTAACAATAAAAAGTGGTGTGAGAGTTGCAGAACATGACTCTTTACAATCCAAACCAACGCTGGAATTCATTGGCGAAAGTCTTGACGAAATATCTTTAAAATTTGACCTGCGTGTAGAAAACAAGATAAATCCTATAACAGAATTTAACAAACTTAAAGAAAAAATGAAAAAGGCAGAAGAATTGCTATTCTTTGTAGGAGATAAAAAGATAGGTAAATTTATTATTGTAGACCTTAGCCAAGAATATAGAAGAATTGACAACTTGGGCAACATTCTTGCACTTGGAATTGATGTAAATCTTAAAGAGATTGCAACAAAACCACAGGAAAAGAAAAAGCCAGTTAAAGTATTGGAAGAAAAAATGAAATCTGCATCTGCTAGACAAGCTAAGAAATTTGGAAAAGAACTTGCTAAAAAGGGAGTAACTAAAAAACCAGTTTTAACAGCAGGTGCTGCAGGATTTGTGGCAGGTGCGGAATTAACAAAAAAGATAACGGGAGTAGACATCACTAAGCCTTTTAAGAGGAGAGGTAAGAAGAAATGATACTTAATATAGATACTGGAGAATATAGAGATATTACTCTAGGAGTTAGAGGTGTTGATGATATAAGGCAGTGCCTACAAACTCTTATGGCAACTATTAAAGGTAGTGTATTCCTAGATAGGGAACTGGGAATTGATGGAACTGTAATAGATATGCCGATTAATAGAGTTGGAAAACTTTTTGAAGCAATACACGAAGCAGTGGAGATTTACGAACCACGAGTTAATATCCTGGAGATTAAACCTTATAAATCCGACATGGATGGACAACTACAAGTAAAAGTTAAATTTGAGATAAATGAGGAGGTGTTATAAATGGCTTGGGATTTAAAAGATATAGATTATGTAGATATAAGCGTGGAAGATATTGAGAATGAAGCTTTACAAGAACTTGCACGTAGACTGGGAAAAGACATCTACCCTGCATCTCCAGAAAGAATCCATACTCTAACCTTAGTTGACCTATTAATTCTAGATAGGGAAATGATAAACGACACTGGAAAACAAACTCTTTTAGCTTATGCAAGAGGAGATTATTTAGATCACATTGGAGCATTGATGGATGAAAAAAGACTACCTGCTTCTACAGCAAGAACAATGCTAAAGTTTACAATGTCCACAACTTTAGATTATGTAAATATAATTCCAAAAGGTACGAGAGCAAAAACAAAAGATGGATTTATGTTTAGAACTCTGGAAGAAGTACACATTCCACCTGGAACAATAGAAATAGAAACAGTAGCCGAATGTGAAACTCCTGGTATTAAAGGAAATGGAATTATCCCAGATAGTATAAAAACGATAGTAGATGTATTCCCATATTTTGACAGTGTTACAAATACGACAACTTCTTTTGGTGGAGCTGAAAGAGAAATAGATGACCATTTTAGACAAAGAATCCACGAAGCACCTGAAAAGTTTTCTAGTGCTGGCCCTGATGGAGCATACCTCTATTTTACAAGAGGAGCTAATCCAGATATTACAGATGTTGCGGTACACTCTCCCGAACCTGGTGTTGTTGATGTAGTGCCATTAATGGGAGATGGAAATCTACCAACAGAAGAAATAATAGAAGATGTTAAAGAAGTACTAAACGATAGAAAAGTAAGACCTTTGACAGATAAAGTACAAGTAAAAAAACCCACAATTGTGAATTATGAGCTGGACTTTAGCTATTATGTATCTGCAGAGGATAAGCTATTTACTACAGAAATTGCAAAAAGAGTAGATGAAGAAGTTAAAGACTGGATAAAATGGCAAAGGGAAAAACTGGGAAGAGATATAAATCCAGATAAACTTATAGAAAGGCTTATACGTGCAGGGGCCAAAAGAGTTGTGATAAATAAACCACGATTTAAAGTACTGCAATACGACCAAATAGCACATTTACAAGGTAAACAATCCGTGGAATTTATGGGGGTAGAAGATGAGTGATATTTTATTAAATAAGATGCTCCCAAACTCTTTAAATAAGTCTAAAATGCTTAGATCTATTAACGAAGTATTACAACCTTTTGTAGATGCAAACTGGGACGTACTTATTCCACGTCTTTTTTTATACTCTAGAATAGATGAACTTCCAGAAGAATTTTTAAACCATTTAGCTTATCAATTCCATGTGGATTTTTGGGAAGTAAGTCTACCAATAGAGAAGAAGAGGACATTAATTAAGAACTCTATAAAATATCATAAACACAAAGGCACTCCTTATGCAGTGGAGCAATTGTTGTCAGATGTGTTTAACGACACGTGGTTAAAAGAGTGGTTTGAGTATGGCGGTAAGCCATATTACTTTAAAATCTTTACAAAAGATTTTATATCTAGTGAGAAAATGTTTAATGATTTTATTAGAGCCTTATTTACTGTAAAAAACACTCGATCCTGGCTTGATGAAATTGTACTTGTGAGAGATTGGACAATTTACTACGCCCTATACTCTCAAAAAGCAAAACACATAACAGTCCTCCCTAACAAAATTGAAGATTTTGAAACTACACATAATTTATATATGGGAATAGCAACAGTCCACAAAAAGATTAAACGTACTGCAATTATGCCAGATGTATGGACTTTAAATGATACGGATATGTTCCTTGAAGTTGAAGATAGCACAAGCGAGGTGAGATTAAGATATGACGAATAAAGAGAATGTAAACAAAGACATTGATTTTAACAAAAAATTTAAAGGCAAACTCCTCCTTGCATGGGACGAAACTACTGGAGAATATGCTTTTGTATCTCCAAGGATTTTGACATCTACAGTCTATACAGAACAAGGAATCCCCCTTGATGACTACCTTGTTGTAAGCCCTAAACAAGTGCTAGACAAGCTTGACGAAATCTTAAAAGACGCTCCAAAAGACTATGATACATTTAAAGAGGTTGCAAAAGCCTTAGATACAAACAAAGACTCCATTGTAGAAATCCTAAGAGAAATATCTAAAAGAGTTATAAGACCACAAGGTGGCAACACTGGAGATGTATTAAAACTTGATGAAAATGGAGATATTGTTTTTGCAGAAGATAAGGACACGATTTATATCCCACCAAGCACTATTAATGCAAGCATTGTAGAAACAGACCCAAATAGAAGATTTGTTACAGATACGGATAAAGAAAATTGGAATAATAAGTTAGATGACAATAGTGATATATCTAATAACCTTGTTGTAAATCCTTATACCAATGGCAATGGCAAGTCTACTCTAAGAGAAATGCTAAAGATGAACGATAAAGACATTAATGATTTATTAGATTTTATGAACACTAAAGGAAAAGCTAATGGACTTGCAGAACTAGACAGAGATAAGAAAATCCCAATTAAGCAATTGCCAGATGAGGCTTTAAGAGATACGGTACAAGACTTAACACCTTATGCAAAGAGTACTGATATTGAAACTAGATACTCCACAAAACGTGAACTATCCCGTGCTAAAGATTTTATAAATGACAAATTTAGTAATTATGTAGAGTCTAGTGTTTTTGACAGTTTTAAAATTGACAATACAAAAGCACTAGATAAAAAAGAAGATACAATTAATCGTGGTGCTGTTAATGGGTACGCAAGTTTAGATGATAAAGGCAAAGTACCTAAAGAACAATTACCCGAAGAGGCTTTTAAAGATACAACATATAACCTTGAACCTTATGCTTTAAAGACAGATATAAAAACAGAACTATCTCAAATGGTAGAAGATACAAGTCATAGAACTGTTAGCGACACAGAAAAATCTAAATGGAATAATGCGACAACTGATGTAGATAACATTAAAAAGAAAATGGGAAGTCTTGCAGACATGGACGACTTGAACACTTCCCAAGAAAATTTATTACTAGGAATAAGCAAAAAACTTGAAGATAAAGTTGATAAAGTTGAGGGAATGGGATTATCCCAAAACAGTTACACTAATGTAGATAAGGAAAAAGTTAAAAACATACCAACTAAAATTTCACAACTGCAAAACGATGAAAATTTATTGAGCAGCCTTGAAGTTGAAAGGCTTATAAATAGCAAAAGTTATTTAAATAAAGAAAAGGTTAATACTCTACCGAGCAATCCACAAGAAAACACAATCTATCTGCTCCAAGATAAAAATGCGACTAATAATGTTTATACAGAATATATGTATATTAACGGCAACTGGGAAATTATTGGAGACACAAAAATTGACTTAAGTGGGTATGCTAAAAAAACAGAGTTGCCTAAAAAGTTATCAGAAATGGGTGAGGACAGTGGCCATAGAACTGTTACAGATATTGAAAAATCTAAATGGGATAAGGTTGATGATAAGGCTGATAGAAAAGATTTAAACAGTAAAGTAGATGAAACAAGACTATCTGATTATCTGTCCAAAGATGAGTACAACGGAAGTAGATTTACAATATACAGACCTAATTCCAACTGCAATAATCTTGATTATGAGTGGTTTTTAGGAAGTAATGGTAGCAATTATCCTGATAGTGGTTTTTGGTATGTAAATACAATTTTTTACAATAATACAAATAAAATGCAAGTAGCTTACTCTTATAACACAAACCTACAAGAGGTATACTACAGAAATTGTATTAGCAACAATTGGAGTAGTTGGAAGAAAATTGCAAAGTTTGAAGATATTCCCACAAGATTATCTCAACTACAAACAGATAGTAACAATAGAACTGTAACAGATACTGAAAAATCTACTTGGAACAGTAAAATAACCTCTACTGATGTTAAAGATGTAAAATTTAACCCTGGAACTTTAGGTAGTAAATGGGGTAGTGGTACAAGACAGCTTATTTATTGGATTTCTGATTTAAAGCAAAGAACGGAAGAGTTAAGAGATAGCAAGCTTGAAGCCCAGTCTTTAACGCAATCCCAATATGATAACTTGACCACTAAAAAACCGAATACTCTATATCTTATAAAGGCGGATTAGTATGGATTTTACAAATACGAAAGACCTTTATTTTAATGGAGAATTGCACGAAAGAGCATACTTAGGAGACACTCTTGTATGGAGCAAGCTTAGAGGAGAAATAACCAAAGACTTTAGAGCCTTGAGCGAGAATGAGCAATACGAGGGAATATGGAATCCAAGCAAAGGTGCATTAGTTGCAAGTAATGATTTTATATGGCTACCACCTACAATTAAAATTATTGGTAAAGACCACGCTGAAGTACAATGGGGAGAATCTTTTAACTATCCACAAGTAGAAGCTTATAGTATTTCCAATGGAAATTTAACTCCAAAAATGGAAATTTATAGAGATGGAACAAAAGTTAATGAAGTAAATACAAAAGTTAATGGAAGTTATGAAATCCGATACACTGCTACGGATAGCAGGGGATATATTGCAACTACAAGTTATTTTATAAACGTTGTTGGCAGACCAAAATACAGATATGTTAGAGACTCCATAATGAGAAGCGAAGGTGGAGGAAGTCCTTATTTCAGACAAGTTAAAGTTTTTGATTACAATGGTAACAATATTGCACTTAATAAAAATGTAACTTCTGTCGGTCCTATTTGGAGTGGTAATGTGGCAACGCTTGTTGATGGAGACCCTTTTAACGGACTTGTGGATATTGATGGAAGATATTTAACAGAACCTGTTTCTGTAACGGTGGATTTAGGTGGGCTTTATGAAATAAAAAGTATACAAATATTCCATGAGCAAGGAAAGGTTTATCCAGAAGCTAAAGTTGAAATATCCGAAAATGGAAGAGATTGGAAAACTGTTTTTGATGCAAAAGTACAAGGCAAGTTTACAGAGCCACGAGATGGAAGAACTTATACAGCAGAGTAGAAAGGAGCAGAAATGCAAAGAGGAAGATTTTACTTAACAGAAAAAGGTAGGGATTTACTTGCATATTGCCAAGCAGGTAATCCACTAACCTTTACGAGAGCCATTATTGGAGACGGCAAGATTGACAGTACCGCGACACTTTTTAAAATGAACGAGCTTGTAAATCCAATTCAAGATGTTGATATTAGAGGTATTAAACCCAATGGAGATGGAACATCTACTATATCCCTTGCAATTACAAACGAAAACACAAAAAAGGGATTTTTGATGAGTGAGGTAGGGCTTTTTGCTAATGACCCAAGACATGGAGAAATCCTATATGGTGTAGCTTATTACCAAGACCACGCTGATTTTATCCCAGTTCGTGACCAAGAAATAGTGGAAATATCTATGGATATTATTGTTGTTGTTGCAAATGTGGATAATATAACAATAAATATCGACAGAAGCATGATTTGTGCAAGTCAACTTGACCTTATGGATTTGGCAGGTGTTGGAAGAACTAATCAAACTGTTAAAGGCAACTGGGATTTAATACAAGATTTAGCTTTAAAAATTGCAAGTTTGGGAACGTCATTCCATACAGATTCTAAGTACAATAATTTTAAAGTTGAGCTAAAAATGTTATCTGGAGACGAACAGTTTGAGGGAATCTATGACCCTAAAATGTATCGTTTTGTAGTGTAGAAAGGAGAGTGAGGAATTATGGCAACAGTTTATAGATGGGGGAAATATGAGAGGAAAGAAAATTACAGATATGAAAGTTCCAAAACTTTTATAGAAAATAGAACTTTTGAATATGTTGATTTAGATAAAGAAGAACCAGTTTTTTATGTTGGTCAAAGAATAGGGCCTAGTACGTATCAATTAATGCCAAAAGATTGTTACGGAATAATAACCAACGTAGATGATAGAAATATAAGTCATCAATATATTACCATAGATATTTTTAAAGATAGAAGCCAAAGAGTTTTTGATGGCTATTCTAAAGGTTCTAAAATATCCACAGTAACCTCCACCAACAGAAACGCCTATCCAAATGACAATTATTCTGGTTCTTACTGGTATGTTTACGAAGGAGTCGACAACCAACCTCCAACAATATCTGGACAAGATGAGGATTTAGGTGGATTTAAAGCTCCATTTACGAAAAGTTTTAGCGTAAATGATAGAGATACAAACGAAACACTTAACGTAGTTGTTAAACTTAATGGAGCAACAATAAGAACTATTAACAACGCAACAAAAAATGAATCTTATACAATAGACATTGACAAAGACAAATTTGACAACGTTGAGTTAAATAAGACAAATACAATAGAAATTACAGTTAGCGACACTAAAGGTGCAAGTGCTGTAAGAAGATATACATTTAGAAAAGTTAACTCCAACCCAGTTGTAGAAGTTACAAACGCACACATGGGAACACAAAACAAGCCTTTTAGCTTTAGTTTTAGTGCAATTGACCCAGATAACGATAATGTGAGTGTAAAAATCTACATTGATGATGTGCAAATAAAAGATTTAGGTACAGTTACAAAAGCACAAAACACAGTCTCTATTGGCAAGCTAGATTTTGCAAAACTTAAAAATGGAAACCATAAAATAAAGATAGAGGCTACAGACAGTTATGGAGCAAAAGGACTTGGATATGTAGATTTTACTAAAAATCTAACTTATTGCTGGTATAGACTTACAAAAGAGGTAGACGCACAACCAAGTGCAATTGTTACAAATGTGCTTTGTGAACTTGCAAAAGGTGCAAAATTAACAGTTAAGGTATGCTTGAACGCTAACGATAGCAATCCAACTTGGGAAGTTGTTCCCGAAGAATTAATAGGACAAAAATATAACTTTAAGACAAAAACAAAGACAGCGAGCAAATGGTGTATTGGAGTGGACATAAGAATAGATAGAGCAGATACACCAGCAGGAATGGAATCCTATTTTTATGGATTTGTGGGAGCATACCAATAAGGAGGAAATTATGAGCGTAGAATTTAATAACGAAGTTCCTTTAAGTATTTTGCAAAAGCTAGAAGATACTCCAGAGGAAGTTAAAAAGGACTTAGAAGAATTTAAAATACAATCTGCAATGGCACAAGCAGAAATTTTTGAAAAACTGGAAAGTGACAAACTTACAGTAATGTCGGCACTTGCAGAGACTTATGAAGCAAATTTAGGAGATAATTAATATGGTAGCAGTTTATGTATATTTAATACAAATGGGAAAAAGAACATTAGAACAAGTTCCTAAAATTTTAAGAGAAGAAGTTAAAAAGGCTTTAGAAAATGAAAAATAAAATATGTTTAGTTGGGGCATCTCTTGTAGGTGCTTTTTTAATGCTAAAAATCTTATTGAGAGGAGGTGAAAACATGGACGTAGTATATGCAACACTTATTATTTATGGTAAAAGAACTTTTGCACAAGTACCACTTTGCCTTAAAGAAAGAACAAGAAAATGTTTAGAAGATTTAGGTATGGGAGAACTTGCAAAAGAAGAGCAAGCATAACTTAAAGAACGGGAGGTTAAATCCTCCCTTTTATTTTTATAAAGAAGGTGAACAATGTTAGAACTATACCAACCAATAGTGAACTTTGGTGTATTAGTTGTAATTGCAGCAATGTACTTATGGCAAACACCTAAAACAATAGAAAAAGTAACAAAAGTTATAGAAAGTAATACGAACGTGATAAGAGAGTCCCAGTTATACCACCAAAAAATGGAGACAATGTTAGAGGATATGAAAAAGGACATTGAGTATGTGAGAGAAAAAGTTGATGATAACGGTAATGCTGAACTTTTAGACAAACTTGTAAAAATACAAGAGCAATTGAATAAATTGGGAAAATAATATGGCAGGTCTAGAGCCTGCCAATTTAATTTATACATAGAGGAGATGATGTAATTGGTTAAAATACTTTTAGACCCTGGACATGGAGCAGGAAGAGCCCACAACAGAGGATTTAAGCAGGTAGAGAATCTGCCTTATTGCAACGAGGGAGACTGTAATTTTATTTACGCAAGAGACTTTTTAAAACCTGCTTTAGAAAAATATGGTTTTACTGTTGGACTTACAAGAACAAATATTACACAAAATCCTAGTCTTGCAGCAAGAGGCAGACAAGCAAAAGGGTATGATCTTATGTTATCTTGCCATTCTAATGCTGCAGCTGGAAATGTTAGAGGTGTTGAAGTATGGGATAGTACAAACCCTAAAGAGTCTACAAAAGCCTTGGGAGATAAGATTTGTAGAAATGTTGCTAATGCTTTAGGTACTCCTAATAGAGGAACAAAGTATAGAAGAAATAGGAACGGATCCAATTACTATGGAATTTTAAGGTTAGGCTATGCAAAACGAAATATGATAATTGAACACGTATTTCACGACAACTTGACAGATGCAACAGTTTACAGAAAAAACCTATCTCTAACAGCACAAGCCGTAGCAGATGCAGTTGCAGAATTTTATGGTGTTAAGACATCTACTCCAACACAAAATACCAAAGTAGATACAAGCACAGACGATTTTATTACAAATATCTTAAAAGCTCTTAAAGGACAAACTTTATATATACTGCCAAGTGTTACAATTGCACAGGCAATATTGGAGTCTAATTGGGGTAAGTCCACTCTTGCAGTAAACGCTAAAAATCTATTTGGTATTAAGGCTTCCAAAGACTGGAAAGGTGCAATATACAACAAAGCAACAAAAGAGCAAAAACCAACTGGAGAAGTCTATACAATACAAGCAGATTTTAGAAAGTATCCAACATTTTTAGACTCCATAAAAGACCACGACAACTTTTTTGTTAGCACTCCATGGAGGCAAAAAAACTATGCAGATGTACTTAATGCTAAAAATTATAAGACACAAGCATTAGCACTACAAAAATGTGGATATGCTACAGATAAAAAGTATGCAAGTAAACTTATTAATCTTATAGAGAGACTAGGGTTACAGAGATTTGACAAAGGAGATTTTGAAATGGTAAAAGATACAACTACTCCAAGCAACTGGGCAAAGAGCGACTGGGAATGGGCAAAAGAAAAAGGCATTACAGACGGAACAAATCCACAAGCTCCATGTACAAGGGAGCAAACTGTATCTATGCTAAAAAGACTATTTGACTTAATGCAGAAATGAAACTTGCCATAAAATTTAAACCAAGGTGTGAAGAAAGACCATGGTTATTAAAACGTGTTGGAGGAGAATATGAACAGCACGCACATCTTAAAACTAAAAAGGACGCACTAAAAGTTAGAAATTTAATAGATATTGGAAAATATCCTTATTGCAAAGATTACAAAATTGCAATGCAGAGGATTTTAACAGAGGAAGAGTTTAAAATGTTAGACAAAAAGCAAAGATATTTTAATAGCAACAGAGGAAAAAGATAAAAATGTTATTTTAGGCTAATATAAGACATACATTTATATTAGTTAAAAATAAAAACGTTAATTTGGGGGTATTTTAGAGATATTCCTTGAAACCCTTGAAATTCCAACGTTTATTGATATTGAAAGGTGGTGAGTTATGAAGAAAGAAGATTTTATTAGAAAATTAGGTAGCAGAAAATTCTGGGCATGTATTACAACAGTAATTATTGCACTTGTTGCATTTTTTAATGCACCAGCAGAAACCACAGAAAGAATTGTTGCTCTTGTAAGTGCTGTTGGTGGTTTATGTATTTATATGCTTAGTGAGGGAATTGCAGATAGCAAGCCTACAGATGTAACTAACGTAATTAAGACAGAAGATTTTAAGGAAGAATAAAATCAAAATTTCACGCTTTTTTGATTTTATAATTGAAAGTGGAAGATGAAAAATCAAATATTTAAGGATTTTTGATTTTATAATTTAAAGTGGAAGAGATAAAACTAAAAATTTAAAGATTTTTTGATTTTATGTAGATTTTTATTTTTTTTTATGATTAACTATAGCAAATTCAACTTAAAAAAAAAACAAACTGAACAAATGTACGAACGTAACTAATTAAAGATTAAATTGTACAAATGTAACTAATTGAATTAAATTATTTTTATTGATACTAAGGCTCTGGGAATGTGTATTTCTAGAGCCTTTTTAGTACCATAAATAGTGTAAGAAAGGAAGTAATTCCTTATCTTGCACTATTTTTGTATAATGAAGAAGTAGTATGACGAGTCTCTTTTAGGGTTAAAATATCCGTCACAAAAACTGTC
>Ga0129315_1000238_pt1 | contig 56900 bp, 47 predicted proteins | sample Cm827metagenome_FD_94432 | JGI IMG/M metagenome (GOLD analysis project Ga0129315, IMG submission 94432) | Eastern black-and-white colobus group fecal microbial communities from Wisconsin, USA - Cm827 metagenome | ecosystem: Host-associated > Mammals > Digestive system > Large intestine > Fecal... | reverse complement strand
GAAATATTTTGACTTGGCCGTGCGCTTTCGCGCTCGGCCCGCACATTCGCTTTTTTTAGGTTAATTGTTCAGTTTTCAAGGTTCATATGCGATATCGATAAATTGTTATCTTCATCGCTTTGTATTTGGCAATTTTTCTTTGCCAAATCCTTTTTTGTCTAGCGATTTAGGCTTTAATTTGTTGCCTTATCGCGTCGACTTGTATATAATACCACAGCGTTCTAATGCTGTCAACTCTTTTTTTGCGATTTTTTTACTTTTTTCACTAACCCCTTACAATCAAAATATATGACAAACTCCTTTTAAAATGCTATAATAATAGTGCTGTCTATTGTTATAGATATTAACAGCTAAATTTTATATAACGAGGTAAAGTATGTTAAAGGCACTTAAATTTCTAGTCATTTGCATTATCTGCCTGATGGTCATGGGCTCCTCTGTGCTTTATGGCTTTTCAAGTTTTTTTTCACCACCTAATATGGATGAAACGTTAATTCCTGATGCAGCTTCTCAATTCTTTGATAACAAAGGTAATGTTATTTATACCACTTTATCAGAGGAACGTCGCATACCTGTCTCTATTGATAAAATACCTAAGCATGTGCAGCAGGCTTTTATCGCAATCGAAGACAATCGTTTTTATGAGCACAGCGGTATTGATTATCGCGGCACTGCCCGCGCGCTTGTTTCCACTTTAAGTGGAAGAGAAGTACAAGGCGGCAGTACTATTACTCAACAGCTTGCAAAAAATGCGTTTCTTACACAAGAGCGTTCTATTGTAAGAAAAATTAAAGAGGCTTTTATCGCCAAAGAGCTAGAGTACAAGTATACTAAAGATGAAATTCTTTCCATGTATCTCAACCGTATTTATTTCGGTCAAGGAGCTTATGGCATTGAAAGCGCTGCTATGTATTATTTTGGTAAACATGTACAGGATCTTAATATTGCAGAAGCAGCCAGCTTAGCAGCTATTCCTAAAAGTCCTAATTACTATAATCCTTTTGAAAATCCTCAAGAAAGCAAAAAACGCCAAGAGTTGGTTATCGACCAAATGGTTAAATATGGTTTTATCAATGAATCGCAAGGCGATCAAGCAAAAGCCACGAAAATGGTCTATAACAATGCTCATAAAACGCAAAATAATCCTAGGTCATATTTTTTTGATATGATTATTCAAAAAGTTATTGATGAAGTCGGAGCTGACGCGCTGTATAAAGGTGGTTTGAAGGTTTATACCACTCTTGATACAGATATGCAGAAAGCCGCAGAAAATGCTATGCATTTTCTGCCTTCTTATTACACAGACGACAACAAACTGACTCAACCACAAATGGCTTTAGTTGCCATAGAACCCAAAACAGGTTACGTCAAAGCCATGATTGGCGGTCGCGGGAATGATAAGTTTAATCGTGCAACATTGGCTGTTCGTCAACCTGGTTCTTCTTTTAAACCCTTTGTTTTTTTAACAGCTATGCAAAACGGCTTCACTCCGGCCAGCGTTATTGAAGATAAAGAAGAAGAATTTGCTCCCGGCTGGAAACCGCAAAACTCCGATTTATCTTGGCATGGTAAAGTAAGCCTGCGTACTGCATTGGCTCGTTCCATTAATATTCCTACTATTAAGCTGGCGCGTGAAGTCGGCGTTAATAAAATTATCAATAATGCTGAAAAAATGGGCATTTCCACCTTGGTAGATTCCGGCGCTTACAGTGATGTTAACCTTGCTATGTCCATCGGCGGATTAACTAAAGGCGTTAATCCTTTAGAAATGGCTGCTGCTTACGGCGTTTTATCTACTAACGGTATTTATTGCAAACCGATTGCCCTGCTCAAGATAGTTGACCGCAGCGGCAAGGTATTGTATGAAGCAAACACCCAATCCAAACGTGTTATTGACGCTAAATCTGCTTATCTAACTACTAATATGCTGGAAGATGTTCTTACCCGCGGCACTGCCGGCGGTATGGGTATTGGCCGTCCAGCTGCCGGTAAAACAGGTACCACCGATACCTTTATTGATGCTTGGTTTGTAGGCTATACCCCGGACCTCAGCACCGCTGTATGGGTTGGTGACGATAATAACAAGCCCATGAATCATATGTACGGCAGCAGCACCCCCCTTTCAATTTGGCATGAATTTATGGTCAACTCTTTAGCCGCTACCCCTCACAGCAGTTTCGTCAATCCCGGCGTAAGCATTCCTGCCGAGCCTGAAATCAAACAAGACGAGGACGATAAAGATAAAAAAGAAGCTGATAAGAATAAACCAGTTGATGCTAAAGCTAAAGTAGAAAGTAAAACTAATACCGAGCCTAAACAACCAGTAGTATCTACCAAACCCAGCAAGAAAAATAAAAGCATGAAATCCCGCATTAACGAAATTTTAGGCAAGCCCACTGTAAGTACACAACCTACCAACAATTAAAGTTCATCGTATAAACAGCTCCATTTGTAGTTAGACAAAAACTAGTTATAAATGGAGCTGTTTTTTCACACATTCTTGTATACAGTATCCAACAAGATATGTTATAATAATACCATAATATATGTAAGGAGACAGAACTATGGACAAACAAGCAGTAAAAATAGTTGAAACTGTATTGCGCGACGGTCATCAATCCTTAGCAGCTACCAGAATGAGAATGAAAGATATGCAACCTGCATTAGAGCGGCTTGATAATGTTGGATACTATGCATTGGAAGCTTGGGGCGGAGCTACTTTTGACTCCTGCCTTCGTTTCCTTAACGAAGATCCGTGGCAGCGTCTGCGTACACTCAAAAAGCATTTACCAAAAACTCCCATTCAAATGCTGCTGCGCGGACAAAACATCCTTGGCTACAATCATTATGCAGATGATGTTGTACGTGAATTTGTAAAACGCTCTGTTGCCAACGGCGTTTCTATTATTCGTATTTTTGATGCGCTTAACGATACCCGTAATTTAGAGTGTGCTATGCGTGCTGCTAAAGAAGCCGGCGCTCATGTACAAGGCTGTATCGTTTATACCATCAGCCCCTACCACAAAGACAGTGACTTTGTTAAACTAGGTAAAGAACTGGCGCAAATGGGCGCTGATTCCATTTGTATTAAGGATATGGCAGGCTTGCTCCGTCCTTATGCAGCTGAATCTCTTGTGCGCAGCCTGAAAACAGAAGTTGGCCTTCCCGTTGACCTGCACACTCACTTTACCAGCGGTATGGGCGACATGACGCTTTTGAAAGCAGTAGAAGCAGGCGCTGATATTATCGACACTGCGCTTTCTCCTTTCGCTGAATCTACCAGCCAGCCCTGTACTGAATCCATGGTAGCCACTCTGCAAGGCTCTCCCTTTGATACAGGCATTGACCTAACTAAACTCAACGATTTAGCTGACTATTTTAAAGATGTCCGCAAAAATCTAACTAATGATTTCAATTTGAATACCAATATTCCTATTGATCCCAAGGTTTTAACTTTCCAAATCCCAGGCGGCATGCTTTCTAATCTGCTCAACCAAATGAAAGAAATGGGTGTTGCCGATAAATATCCGCAATTACTTGAGGAAATGCCTCGTGTTCGCGCAGAACTTGGCTATCCGCCGCTAGTTACTCCTACCAGTCAAATCGTTGGCTCCATGGCAGTGCTGAACGTAGCTTTAGGACGCTACAAGATGATTCCGCGCGAAGTTAAGGATTTAATTTTGGGTAAATACGGACGCACTCCGGGTCCGATTGATCCTACCGTGCGCAAGCTGGCTATTGGCGATACCCCGCAAATTGACCACCGCCCTGCTGATGATATTGCACCACAGCTGAAAAAACTGCGCGAAAAATTGGCAGAAGAAGGCTTCCCCAATGCACCTATTGAAGATGTACTCAGCTACGCTTCCTTCCCCGATGTTACGCTTAATTTCCTGCGTCACAGCAATATTGGCATGCACTTCCACGACATGTAATTTACACCGCATAACAAAAAAGCCTGCTCCCTAACGGGAACAGGTCTTTTTTGTTAAATATGTTGAATGTCGTCAGGATATTCCTCCTGCAATTCTTCATGGATATTTTCCGGCTCATGCAGCAGCTGGATTCTTACGCGCGTAATACGCATTTTGGCAACTTCCTCAACAGTAAATTCCGCCTCCGGTGTTTTCACCCTGTGTCCTACCTTAGGCAGATAGTCGATTTGCGCATAAACCCAGCCGCCAATAGTATCGCAACCCTCAGTATCAAGCTGGAGCTCAAAAAAGTCGTTAATGTCGTCTAAAAGCATCTTACCGTCTACGGAATAGGTCTTGTTGCCTTTATCTTCTACCTCCGGACGCTCCTCGTCAAATTCGTCCTGAATTTCACCGACGATTTCCTCCAAAATATCCTCAACCGTTACCATACCGGCAGTACCGCCATATTCGTCTATAAGCACGGCTATTTGACTGCGATGCTTTTGCAGCATTTTAAGCAGCTTACTAATAGGCAAGGATTCCGGAACCAAAAGTACATTACGAGCAAGACTGCGCAAATCCGTCGGTTGGCCGTCCTTTAAAGAACGCATTAGATCTTTAATATGCAAAAAACCGATTATATGGTCTTTATCCTCCTCGCAGATAGGATAACGGGTCATACGCTCGTTAAGAGCAGTTTCAATACTTTCCTCTACCGGATCTTCCAAATACAGGCAAATCATATCAGTACGAGGCACCATAATATCGCTGGCGCGCCGGTCAGAAAAATCGAAAACATTATCTAAATAAGTCAGCTCAGTTTTATCGATATAACCATGTTTATGACTTTCTTCCATTAGAATACGAATTTCATCTTCGTTATGAGCTTCTTCCGCTTCACTAGCCGCTTCCACACCCATACGAAGCAAAATCCAGTTGGCCACATGGTTCAAAAACCATACCGCAGGATACATCAGCTTATCGAACATCAGCAAAGGCCAAGCAACAAACAGCACAATTTGCTCCGTCTTTTGAATAGAAAGAGATTTAGGAACCAGTTCGCCCAAAACAATATGCAACGCAGTAATAACGCTGAAGCCGAGCACAAAAGCGATTGTATGCTCCAAATGCTCCGGAATATTTATCAAAGCAAAAACAGGATGCAGAATTTTTGCCACTGTAGGCTCGCCAATCCAGCCTAAACCTAAGGAAGCAATAGTAATACCCAGCTGAGTTACGGACAGAAACGCATCTAAATGCTCTGTAACTTTTTTGGCGTATACAGCCCGGCGATTGCCTTCTTTAAGTAAAGCATCTAGACGCGACGGACGCACTTTAACAATAGAAAATTCTGACGCCACAAAGAAACCGTTCAGAGCAACTAAAAATAATACAACGATAACATTAAACAGTATTATAAGATAATCCAAAAAAATCTGCTGCTTCTTCCTTAACCGAAGCCGGCAGTTTCACCTCCATAAAAATATATCGTCTCTATTTTACCATAGCTTACGCCAAATGCAAAACATTATTTCTCAATCCTCTAAGCAAATTCTCTATGCTTGCTAGAAAAAGCATTTTTATACAAAAATTTATTATCAGTATTTTTCTGCCAGCCACTTAAGCAAAACAGGCGCAGCGTACATACCCATCGCCTCATAAGTTTTAGCCAAAGGATGCACACCGTCTAAGTACGCTGCCTTGCGCGCAGCTACGTCTAACCCGATAGCAGGCTGCATATCTAAAAGCAGAGCCTTTTCCGTATAAAGCTGTTCAATGCTTTGGCGTAAATCCCATAAATGGCGGTTCAAATATTCGTCAGCACTAAGCAGCGGTAAAACCAGGCAAAGACGATAATTTTTTTCATCACACCACTGCAATAGCCGCTTATAATCCTCTAAAATGTTTTCTAAGCGCCTGCCTTGTAAAACATCATTAGCCCCACCTAAAAACAGTATATGCTGTACATATTCCGGCAGAACATACTGACGTATACGAAAAAGGATATCGTCACAGCAATCGCCGCACAAACCGTAATTAAGCATTTTTATGGGCGCAATCTTTTCCACTGCCGCCGTCCAAGAATATTTATTGCCGAAAGGAAATCCCTGCACCAAGCTATCGCCGTAACATGCTATGTATTGCATATATTTCACAACTCCTTTTATCTAATTAAGCTAATTATAGCAAATATATACTGTTAGATGCAATCACTCCCTTTTACTGCCTATTATTTTACAAAAACAAACCGCCGTGCTAAAATAAAAACAGTAACAGAAAAGCGAAGCAATAGCTGCTTTCGCAAAAGTTTAACCAATAATTTTTCAGGAGGATAGCTATGTATAAAAAAGAAAAGTTCGAATTTTTCGCACCTAGCAAAGTTCTTTTTGGCAAAAATGTTGAAACACAGGCAGGCACTATGTGCAAGCGTTACGGCGCACATAAAGTTTTAGTACATTTTGGCGGTCAAAGCGCTAAAAAATCCGGTCTGCTGAACCGCATCTGCGCCAGCTTGCAGGAAACAGGCTTGGAATATGTACTGTTAGGCGGAGTTGTACCCAATCCTCTGCTGAGCAAAATTAACGAAGGCATTGAATTGTGCCGCAAAGAAAACGTTGATTTTATTTTAGCAGTTGGCGGCGGCAGTGTTATTGACAGTGCTAAAGGCATCGGTTACGGTTTAGCCAATGAAGGCGATGTTTGGGATTACTATACCGGCAAGAAAAAAGCTACCGGCTGCGCTCCTATCGGCGTAGTTTTGACCATTGCGGCTGCCGGCAGCGAAATGAGCAATTCCTCTGTGGTTACTAAAGACGAAGGCATGCTCAAACGCGGCCTTACAACCGATTACTGCTATGCAAAATTCTCTCTGCTCAATCCGGAGCTTACTTATACCTTACCCGCTTACCAAACAGCCAGCGGCTGCACGGATATTATTGTCCATACTTTGGAGCGCTACTTTACTACGCCTGCTTTCAAGCAGCTTGATTTAGTAGATAATATTGCTACAGCTTTGCTGCGCACTTTAACGCGCAATGCTAAAATCGCGCTAAAAAGCCCCACTGATTATAATGCCCGCGCAGAAATTATGTGGAGCGGAACCTTCTCTCACAACGGTGTCACAGGCGACAGAACCCTAGGCGACTGGGCCTGCCATCAGCTGGAACACGAACTCAGCGGTATGTTTGGCGTAGCTCACGGCGCTGGTTTGGCAGCAATTTGGGGAAGCTGGGCACGTTATGTTTACCAAGAAAATCCTGAAAGATTTGCTAAACTGGCTGTTGATGTATTCAGTCTTCCCTACAATTATGCTGACCCCAAAGCCACTGCTTTAGAAGGAATTGCTGCTATGGAAAGCTTTTTCCGTCACATTGGCATGCCAACTAATATTCACGACCTTATCGGCGCAGAACTTACCGATGCACAAATTGCTGAATTAGCCTATAAATGCAGCTTTATGGGCACTCGTACCATAGGACAATTTAAGGTGCTTACGCAAGACGATATGGTGAAAATCTATCGGTCTGCCAAATAAGCAATAAAATTATCCAAACCATTCATTGTAAGCAAAAACTCCGACTGCCAAACAATATGTATCCAAAATTCCGGGACATATCAAAATACAGTCGGAGTTTTTTATTTATATATCAGCAATAAAAGTACCAATAACTAACGCAGGCCAAAGCAATGCGATACCAAGCAAAGCTGGTTAAATCATATTTGTGTAAAAATTTAAGGAACCACAGTACTGACCAATAGGCAACAACAAAAGAAACTGCAAAGCCAATACCCAGCACAGTTAAATCATCTGCATTTAAATTATGAAAATTTTTCAGTAAATCATAAATGCAGGCTACAAACATCAAAGGTACAGCAATTAAAAACGTATAGCTAGCAGCCGCCTGACGCGAAAGCCCTACTAAAAGTCCGCCGGCGATAGTGCTGCCGCTGCGGGAAAACCCCGGCCACAATGAAAGGAACTGATAGATGCCTACCCACATTGCCTGCTTCATCGTAATTTTATCCACATCATCTACCAGCCGCTCTTCTTTACCTTTAGTCATATTCTCAGCAAACATCAGCAATAAGCCGCCTAAAACCAAACCAATAGCAACGGTCAGCGGAGAAAAAAGATATTTTTTAATCAAAGGATAACAAATATATGCCACACCCATAACCGGGACAATTCCTGCAGCTATATGCCACACGGACAAGCCTTTGTGCATATCCCAGCCATCCTTGGTAAAAAAGCGGGCAAACCGCTCTTTATAAATAAAGATAACCGATAAAATCGCACCAAGCTGTACAAAAACATCAAAAACATCTGCTACCGGACCGTCAAAGCCCAGCATATGTCCTACAATAATCATGTGTCCTGTAGAAGAAACCGGCAGAAATTCTGTCAAACCTTCAACGACACCTACAACAACTGCAATAAGATACTGATCCATATTAACATCCTTTCAAAATGTCATGCTGTTATATTATACGCTATTTTATAGCATTAAGCAATTGTCTGACACATATTCTCACATTAATTTTTCATTACTACTAAAGATAAAAATAAGAGACAGCCACATTGACTGTCTCTTATTAATACGTTTTAAATGAATCAAAAATTAACTGGTGCTTCTTAATCGCCAAAACAAATACCAAGCTGACGACCTGTACGGATAATTTCGCTATCCACAGGCACCTGCCGCGGTTTTGACGCTGCCTTTTGGATATAAACTGTTACAATTTGGTCATGATACAAAGAAACCATTACATTATACTCGCCACGCAGACATGCTTCTGCTGCAGCAACGCCATAACGGGTAGATAAAACTCTGTCAAAAGCCGTCGGTGAACCGCCGCGCTGTAAATAGCCTAAAACCGTACATCTTGATTCGATTCCTGTACGCTCTTCAATTTCGCGAGCCACCTTTTCGCCAATTCCACCCAAGCGGATAGGTTCAAAACTACCCTTAACCATACGAGCAACAGACATTTCGCCGCCCTCAGGTTTGGCACCTTCAGCAACAACAACAATACTAAAACTTTTGCCCGCGTCTACACGCTGCTGCAATTTAGTTACAATGCTGTCCAGCCGATAAGGAATCTCCGGCAGCAGAATAACGTCTGCGCCGCCTGCTATACCGCTATGCAAGGCAATCCAGCCTGCATAACGACCCATAACCTCTAAAACCATTACCCTGTGATGAGATTCTGCAGTAGTATGCAGCCTGTCCACAGCTTCTGTAGCCATTGCCATTGCCGTATCAAAACCAAAGGTACGTTCCGTGCAAGGCAAATCGTTATCAATAGTTTTCGGAACGCCAACTACTTTAACGCCACACTCTCTCGCCAACTGCGCCCCAATATTTAGGCTGCCGTCACCACCGATAACAACTAAAGCTTCAATATCATACTTTTGCAGATTTTCCAGCACTTTTTCCCGCATATCCTTATAGATTATGCTTCCATCCTCTTGTTCAATGGCAAATTTAAACGGATTATCACGGTTAGTAGTGCCTAGAATAGTACCACCGCGGGGCAAAATGCCCGAAACCTCAGCATAACTTATCTTTTTTAAATTGTCGTTGACTAAACCGTTAAAGCCATTATATACGCCATAAACTTCGCAGTCATTTTGCAAAAAAGTCTTTACTACAGCTCTAATAACGGCGTTTAAGCCAGGGCAGTCGCCGCCGCCCGTCAGCACTGCAAAGCAACGCTTTTTTTCAGTCATACTTTGCCTCCGAATTCAATAGGAGAAAAGAAAAATTAATCTTCTACATTCCAAATCTTAAAGCCGTCCGGGCTGATGCGGATAGCTTCGGTGCCATCAAATTTATCATAGCACAGATTGCCGTTTTCCAAATAGCCGGGCCATGCAGTAATAATGGTGAACTTTTTGCTCAGTTTACGCATCAGGCTATCGGTATTAATATGGAATACAGGAACGAACAGAGTTTGCAGTCTGTCAAGAATGATAACGTCAGCATTGTAGCTAGCCAAAATTTCTGCAAACATATCGGGAGCATATAAGCCCCTGTCTGCTGCCGGAATAGCTAAAAATTCTTCGCTAATCAGCATACGGCAGTCAACATAAGTCCATTTTTTAATTTCTGCAGCTTCACGCAATACTTTGCTCTTGCCGCTGCCCGGTTTACCGGTAACAATAACTACATTACCTTTGTCAGCCTGCGCTGCTTCTACAACCTTCAACAATTCTTCTACTTGATTCATTTGAAAAACCTCCTATGACACCGAAGTGTTAATATTTCAATCTAAATTGTTACCTAGTATATTCGCTGAATATCTCTAAAATCCTTTTAAAAATATACACCGTTCTGAAAATTTCCCAACAGTGCAGCGTAATGTTACACATTTATCAATAATTATCAGTTTTTACAATCTTTGTTTTTAAAGCGTTCATAAGGATCTATTGCTAACAAACCGCTGTAAACAGTTCTGAGGTCAGTAATCTCTCCCTTGCTGATAATATTTTTTTCTAATTTACGCTTTACGCGCTGCAGCGCGTTATCTATGGATTTAATATGACGGTTGAGCTCTACGGCTATTTCCTGATAAGATTTGCCGTCCAAATAACTCATCAGCACTTTCCACTCTAAATCGCTGAGAATATCATTCATTTTATTCTCAATATCGCTGAATTCTTCCCTGCTGATAACCATATCCTCGGGATTAGCTACTCGCACACCGCTGATAATATCCAGCAGCGTTCTATCGCTGTCTTCCTCATAAATAGGCTTATTAAGAGAAACATAAGAATTCAGGGGAATATGCTTTTGACGCGTCGCTGTTTTAATTGCAGTAATAATTTGTCTTGTTACACAAAGTTCCGCAAAGGCACGAAAGGAAGACTGTTTATCATTTTTGTAGTCACGAATTGCCTTATACAAACCAATCATGCCCTCTTGAATAATATCTTCCCGTTCTGCGCCAATAAGAAAATAGCTGCGAGCTTTAGCTCTGACAAAATTTCTATACTTGTGCAGCAAATATTCCTGCGCCAATACATTGTCATGCAGCTGAGCATCTGAAACGATTTCCTCATCCGTCATTTTTGCAAAAGTATCATACGGTTCATTTTTATTTACCGTATCCGTAATCATCAAATACATGTCCTCCATGTGGGTTCTGTAATAAGAATACGATTTTATTATATCCCGTCAAGCCCTTGCCGTCAACTTTATCGACGGCGCATTTTTTCCAAATGCTCCAAAATAGACCCATTAATACGCCCGCCAAGTTCGTTGCGGTTTAAAGCGCCGCGAGGAATACGCAGACGCTCGGCTATCTGCCGTTTAGTTTTTTTATAGTCCTCCCGAAATTCTCTAGCGGAAACACGATAGGCTCCGGCTCCCAAAACATTTATCTGCTCCGCATAATCACTGGTTACTACAAAAACCTTGGATTTCTGCGGTCCATGGCCTAATTCGTAAGCACGCCTTTCAATCCAGGAATCAGCGGTTTCTCCCTCACTGGTATAGACCACCTGAATGCCGTGAATAGTTTCCACTGCCGCATTGCCTGCTACATCTAGCGCATCAAAAACCACAATGGCTTTGTAGCCTTTAAAAGCCGCATATTCACTTACACCGGCCACTAAAAGTTCACGGGCATGTTCTAAGCTTGTTTGGCGCAGCTGGGCAAATTCTTTCCAAGCATTGATAACATTATATCCATCAACAATTAAGTATTCGCCCATACTTCACCTCATTGGAACGAATGGCGTTGACGCACCACTTCATACATTAAAACTGCTCCTGCATTAGAAGCATTTAACGAATTAACACCGCCGTGCATTGGCAGGCTGACTATATCGTCACATTTTTGTTTTACTAAGCGACCTAGACCTTTACCTTCTGCGCCGATAACCAACACAATGGGGCCCGTTAAATTGGCAGCATAAAAATCTACGCCATCCATATCTGCGCCCACCAGCCAACAGCCGCGTTCCTTAAGCTCTTCCATAGTTTGGACAATATTGCCTATCTGCACCACCGGCACATATTCCACAGCGCCTGCGGAAATTTTTGCCACCACGGCATTTAAAGGACAACTGCGGCGGCGCGGCAGCAACACTCCATGTACACCGGCGGCATCGGCAGTACGAATTAAGGCGCCCACATTCTGCGGATCCTGCAGTTCGTCTAAAAGCAACAGAAACGGAGCTTCGCCTTTAGCCGCAGCCTTAGCGAACACATCGTCCAAAGTTTGAAACGCGATGGGCGCAGCCAGTGCGGCTACACCTTGGTGACGCATTTCCGGAGCCAGCTTATCCAGTTTTTCTGCCTTGACAGTTTCTACCGGCACGCCTTTATTTTTTGCCAACGCCAAAAGCTCGCCTAAGCTGCCCCCGTGAGCCCCCTCCTGCACATACAGCTTGTTCAAAGGACGCTGACCTTTTAAAGCTTCACTGACAGCATTACGTCCGGCAATTACCTCATTTGCTTGCTGAGTCACAGGCAGCCTCCTTTATTTACCGGCATTTTCTTTAGCCTTCTGCGCTAAAATCACATGCAAGCGACCACAGGACATAGCACCTTCGTGACACACGCCCTCGGAAACGCAGGTAGGTCCGGCATTTTCAAAAATAACAGGAGCGACCTTTTTGACTTCTGCCAACATTTTATTAGCCAACGCACGAATTTCCCATTGCGCGCGGGTACAGCAGCGCAGGCTGAAAAAGTTCAGCAAAGAGCGAGCGTTAAAAGTGCAGACTATTTTCGTTTCCGCTGCGTTGGGCAGAATATAGCGAGCGTCCTCTGCCAAAATACCGGCTTCGGTAAACTCGTTATACAAGGCTTGAATTTCTGTCATCAAAGCTTCAAATTTAGCTTTAGCTTCAGAATTTTGGGCAATAGAAACGGGCATAATGGTTTCAAAATCATGCTCTTTGACATAGCGCTGGGACTGCTGCGAATAAGAAGCTATACGATGACGCACCAACTGATGCGTCAAAACACGGGAAACTCCTTCAATGGCAAAAGTAAAAGTTACATGTTCTAAAGTAGAAAAATGCCCCATACTTACCAGCTTGCGCACTAAATTGGCAGCCTGCTCGTCACTAATGCGTTCTTCCAGCTGAGCAGCACCAATAGGTGAATAGCAAAGTCTGGCACTCATAGCCACAGTACGCTCCGGCTCCGGCGTATAACGCACCAGCTTAACCTGCATAGTCATAAAAGCTCATCCTCCTTTCAGATGAATTATACTTAATTTTTCTTTACTAAATTTTTCCTAATAATATTAAAGGAAGCGTCTAAAATTTCTTCCAGCCGCTGCTGTTGTTCTTCTAAAAACAGGTATCCCAACAGCGCTTCAAAAGCTGTTGCCATACGGTACTCATGCACCGACGCACTTTTAGGAACGGTGGATTTAGCATTGCGGCCGCGGCGAAAAACCGCCGCTTCCTCATCATTTAAAACAGCTTCTAATTCTGTCATAGCCTGGCACTGACACACGGCGGAAACAATCTTCATACTTAAATCGCTGAGCACCCGCACATGTCCAGAAGCCGGCAGCAGGCGCAGACGCACATACATAGAAAAAACTACGTCGCCGATATACGCCAAAATAATGGGATTCATCTGCTTAGCGTCTGGCTGTTTAGCCCCCTCCGCTGCACAAACAGCCAGAGCGTGCTCTTTCAAGAATTGATATTGTTCAAATCTCATTGCTTAGACCACTTTACGCCTTGAGGAGTATCCTGCAAAACAATACCGATACCGCTCAATTTATTACGCAGTTCATCTGCCAAAGCATAGTCTTTCGCCTTGCGGGCATCCTGGCGCATAGCAATCAGCATTTCCACAAGCTCTGTTTCTTTATTATTGCCTGCTTCTTCATTAGCAACAGGAGCGGCAGTTTTTTCCAAAACGCCGATAATAGAAGCAAATTCTGCAAAAACATCTGCCAGCAAAGCAACTAATTTGCCGTCGGGCTTTTGCCCTGCGTCGGTAATGTTTTTATGGTATACGTTAATTTCTTTAGCTAAAGCGAACCAGTAGCTAATAGCTAAAGCAGTATTAAAGTCGTCGCGCATTGCTTCCATGAAAGCTTCGCGCAGCTCGGTTACTTTCGCACGCAGAGCCAAGCTTTCCTCGGTAGGGCCTGCGTTCATCATAGCCTGCAGTTCACCCAAAGTTTCTTGAGCGCTGCGCAGACGAGCCAAACTCTTTTGCGCTTCTGTTAAACGAGCATCGCTAAAGTCCAACGGACTGCGGTAATGAGTGGAGATAATGAAGAAACGCAAAGTTTCCGGATCATAATGCTCCAAAATATCAATAACCATAAAGAAATTGCCCAGAGATTTAGACATTTTTTCTTCATTTACAGTTATAAAGCCGTTATGCAACCAGTAATGTACAAAAGGATGGCAGCCTGTGCAGCCTTCGGATTGAGCGATTTCGTTTTCATGGTGAGGAAAAATCAAATCGCTGCCGCCGCCATGAAAGTCAAAGGATTCGCCTAAATATTTCATGCTCATGGTAGAACATTCAATATGCCATCCGGGACGACCATTACCCCACGGACTTGGCCAAGAGGGTTCGCCGGGCTTAGCAGATTTCCACAAAGCAAAATCCATGGGATTTTTTTTACGATCATCTACATCTACGCGAGCGCCAGCCAGCATATCCTCTAAATTGCGGCCGGAAAGTTGTCCGTAGTATCTAAATTTTTCTACGCTATAGAAAACGTCGCCGTCAACTACATAAGCATAACCATTGTCAATGAGAGTTTGCACAGTACCGATAATATCTTCAATATGCTCGGAAACACGTGGATATACATGAGCCCGGCGCACATTAAGCTTATCCATTACTTCAAAATAAGAATCAATATAACGGTTGCAGATATCATACCACTGCACGCCTTCTTTGTTGGCAGTATTGATAATTTTATCATCTACATCGGTAAAATTCTGCACATGAGTTACATCAAAGCCCTCATGCTCCAAAAAACGGCGGATAACATCCCAGGTTACAAAGGGACGCGCATTGCCAACATGCGGATGATTGTACGGAGTAACGCCGCAAACATAAATATTGGCTTTACCTGGAGTCATGGGGACAAAATCTTCTTTTTTATTATTCAGAGTGTTATATACGCGAATAGTCATAATTATTCTCCTATCTTCAAAAGAGCCGTTCGCAATTTTATGCTTCGCTTTTTACTCTTTTGCTTTTTATAAGGTAACTCCAGCCTTGAGCAAAGAATTTTTAATTCTTTTAGCAGTACGCTCAACGCCCAACAGCGGTACCATGGCTGCCAGTTCCGGACCATGCTGGTTACCGGTCAAAGCTACGCGGATAGGCATAAATACGTCTTTGCCTTTCAGCTTGGTTGCCTTTTGAATTTGTTTGAACAAAGCTTTAACAGCAACGTTATCCAGATTTTCAATTTTCGGCAGTTCTTCCAGCAGCATCTTGATAACCGTAGGAACGGTTTCTGCCTTCAAAACGGCTTCTGCTTCTTCATTTTCAAAAGCAAATTCATCGTTAAAATACATTTCTACACAAGCAGGAATTTGTGCAGCGAAAGAAACGTGCTCTTGAGCGGTAGCTACTACACGCTTCAGCCAGGCAAGCTTTTCGCCTTCTTCTGTGCCCGTCATATAACCGGCTTCAATCATATGCGGTTTTGCTGCTTCAAAAAATGCTTCTACATCTAATTGACGCATATAATATTGGTTAATCCAGTTCAGTTTATCAATGTCAAAAACTGCCGGATTTTTAGCAACACGTTCCATGGAAAATTCTTTAATCAGCTCTTCAGTGCTGAAAATTTCCTGCTCGCTGTTAGGAGCCCAACCCAAAAGCGCTAAGAAATTGTTGATACCGGCAGGCAGATAACCAAGCTGACGATACTGGTCAACACTGGTAGCGCCATGACGTTTGCTCATTTTAGTATGGTCTTTGCCTAAAATCAAGGAAATATGACCAAAAACAGGCTGTTTAAAGCCAAGTGCATCATAAATCAGACATTGACGCGGAGTATTGGACAAATGCTCTTCAGCGCGGATAACGTGAGTAATGTGCATCAACGCATCGTCAATAACAACAGCATAATTATAAGTAGGAATACCGTCAGATTTTACAATAACAAAGTCGCCGATATTATTGGAATCAAAAACAACATTCCCGCGAACCATATCCTTAATTAAAATTTGTTTATCGGCAGGCACACGGAAACGCACAGTCGGCTTACGGCCTTCAGCTTTGAATTGAGCAATCTGCTCCTCGGTCAAATTGCGGCATTTGCCCATGTAACGAGGCATTTTACCTTCTTTAATCAAGGATTGGCGTTCTTCTTCCAATTCTTCGTCAGTGCAGTAGCAATAGTAGGCTTTGCCTTCAGCCAGCAGCTGGTCGGTATATTTTTTATAAAGCTCCAAACGCTCCATCTGATGATAAGGACCATATTCGCCGCCAACATCTACGCCTTCATCCCAATCCATACCCAGCCATTTTAAAGCAGCCTTAATATTTTCTTCGGATTCCGGAGTGGAACGCTCTCTATCAGTATCCTCAATACGCAGAATCAGCTTGCCGCCGGTTTTACGAGCCAATAGCCAATTAAACAGAGCGCTGCGGGCGCCACCAATATGAAACGGGCCGGTCGGGCTCGGTGCAAATCTTACTCTTACTTCTTCGTTATTACAACAACAACACATCTTATATGCTCCCTCCAAAATTATTCAGGAATTATCCTGTTATAGTTTTACAAATTTATTCAGCAGACTTGCTAAAATTTTTACAGCAAATACAGCAAAAACTGTACTATGAATTGCATAGTCTGTCAATTTAATATTATAGCATAGGATGCCGGTAAAAGAAACAAGTTTACTAGCAAGAGTGTAAAGAAAGTGGAGAATTATAAGACGCGAGCTATGCAAAAAATAACGCCTCAAGCATAACAACACTTGAAGCGTAAAAAATGATTTTTTGAATTTGCTTAAGCTTTAACTAAAGATGCTGCAGCCTCAGCAGCAATACCTTCACCGCGCCCGGTGAAGCCAAGCTTCTCCGTAGTGGTAGCCTTTACATTTACTGCATCCTCATCAATTTGCAGTACCTGCGCTGCTTTAGAACGCATCTGCGGAATAAACGCCGCCAGCTTAGGACGCTGTGCGATAATCGTTATATCAACATTATTTATCTGCCAGCCTTTCGCCGTCAAAAGCTTTACTACATGCTCCGTCAGCTTCATGCTGTCCGCACCTTTAAAGCGCTCGTCGGTATCGGGAAAATGCTTGCCGATATCACCTAAAGCAGCAGCTCCCAAAAGCGCATCCATCAACGCATGCAGCGCTACATCCGCATCGCTATGCCCTAAAAGTCCCAACTCATAAGGCACCTCCACACCGCAGAGAATTAATTTGCGCTCCGGCACCAATTTATGCACATCATAGCCGCAGCCTACGCGAAAAACGGGCATTACCGTTTTACTTTCCATGTTTCAGTTCCTCCTGCTTGAGAAAATATTCCGCCAAAATCAAATCCTCCGGCGTAGTGACCTTAATGTTTTCGTAGCGTCCTTCGGCAACCGCCACCTTATTTCCTAAAAGCTCCACTACGGAAGCATCGTCAGTAACAGCCGTAGGATGCGCCTGCAAAAAAGCGTAAGCCTGACGCAGCAGCTGCGCCCGAAAAATCTGCGGCGTCTGCACAGCTTTTAACATTGCACGCACAGGCGTACTAACCACTAATCCATTATCATCTATTACTTTAATGGTATTTTTCACTGGTACGGCAGCAATCGCAGCGCCATATTTTTTTGCCATCGCTAAAGTTCTAACAAAAACCTCCCGCCCCGCAAAGGGACGCGCACCATCGTGCACGGCAATATATTCTGCATCCTTAGGTACGGCAATCAAAGCATTAGCTACGCTGTCCTGACGTTCGCTGCCGCCCAGCGCTATTTTAAAAGGCAGATTGGGAAAATATTTTTCTTGATACGAAACCAGCAAGCTGCTGCCGTCCTCGGCTTCCTCAGGAGCTAAAACCACTATAGCTTGGCGCACCATCTGCGTTTGCTCAAGCATAGTCAGGCAATGCACTAAAAGCGGCGCACCGTTTAGCTTCACAAAAGCTTTATTGATTCCCAATCCCAAACGCTTGCCTGAACCTGCCGCCGGCACAATCGCAACCAAATTCTCCATAAAATTCCTCCATATTCAAGTACAGACTGAAACATAACGCTTCAGTCTGTAAATCATGTCGTTGTTTAATTATAATGAGCGGCCTTAGCAAAAATCATGCGCCCCGCAGCCGTCTGCAAAACAGAAGTTACTATTACCGCGATGCTGCTGCCAATATTAGGTCGGCCATTTTCTACCACAATCATAGTGCCATCGTCAAGATAAGCCACCGCCTGATTATGCTCCTTGCCTTCTTTTACCAAATACACACTCATTTCCTCACCGGCGATGACCACAGGCTTAATGGCATTAGACAATTCGTTAATGTTAAGCACCTTTACGCCCTGAATTCCGGCTACTTTATTCAAATTATAATCATTAGTAATAATATCCGCATGAGCCTGTTTAGCCAAACGCACTAATTTAGCGTCTACTTCGCTGATATCGTCAAAATCATTGTCTACTACTACAACTTGATCTTTGTAGCTGATGCGCAAATCCTGCACCAAATCAAGGCCGCGGCGTCCTTTAGCACGCTTCATTCCATCAGAAGAATCTGACAGCTTTTGCAGCTCTTCCAGTACAAAATTTGGCACTACCAGCTGTCCGTCTAAAAATCCTGCCGCAATGATATCCATAATGCGTCCGTCGATAATTACACTGGTATCCAGCAGCTTATTACTGCTATACAAACGGTCGCTCAAAGGTCCTGACACAACATCCGGCTGTTTTTCTTCCGGCTTAATTGCTTTGCGGGTAGGAATACGATTAAAAAATCCTACAATATCATTATGCTTGCGCAAAGCTAATTTTGCGCCGACTACCGCCAGCACCAAGCTTAAAAAAATAGGAATATAGGAACCAATAATAGGTAGACGCGAAAAAGGTCCGCCAATTAAATTTGCCAAAATTAAGCCAATGCCAATGCCAAAAACCATGACCAAAATATCGCTGGTAGGAATTTTTGACAACGAAGTAGTTAAAATCTCAGCATAATTAAAAATAGAATTAGTGATAAACGGCGCCAGCACCAATGCCAACCAAGAAAAAACAAACAAGCTTGGCAAAGCTAAAATAATATTGGCAAAGGTAATGCCAAAGATACCGTTATCATGCAGATCATAGCCAAAGTATTCCGACATATACGGTAAAGCGAAATCTGTAAGTATGAGTCCGGTAATAATAATTATTAACGAAATAGAAAGGCTAATAAATTTACGAAACATAGCTTTTTCTCCTTTCTTCTAAATTTGACAAATAGTTCTGCCTACTATTTTATCTATTATATGATACAGCGAAAACGCTCAAAAAACAAGCAATAAGGCCTGGTAATTTTGTCGTCTTTGTAAATTTTTTACAGAGAAAAAGCAACAAAAAAGACTGCCCTAAAAACTAGGACAGTCTACAATTTTTATTCGCCGCAGCATTTTTCCAACCAACCGCTTGCTTTTTGCGCATCCACATCACGAATCAGCATAACTTCGCTTTGAAGAATCTGCCTAGTACTATGCAGTAAGCGGCGTTCGCCCACAGAAATTTTTTTACTGCGCTCCAACAAGGTTAAAAGCTTAAAAATTTTTGCTACCTCAATTACGCTGCCACTTTTTATTTTTTCCATATATAACTGAAAACGGCGATTCCAAGAAATACTTTTCACGGCCTGCACATCAGGATTGTCACGGAGTACGGCTTCAATGGCTGCCAAAGTGCTTTCATTGCCGATAGTGCGCAAGCCCAGCTTTTCGGCGCTGGCTACGGGCAAAGCGACCGTCATGCTCTCAAAAAGCATTTGCAGGATATAATAATCCACGTTTTTACCATCCTGCACCCGCTGTTGCACTTCTTTAACTATAGCGCCGCCATGCAGCGGATAAACTACGCGGTCTCCTGCAGCAAACATTTTTCACCCTCCCACTTGAAATTATCAATAGCTTTCTAAACCCTATGAATACATTGTATCACCCATTTTAATAAAAGTCAAAAAATGTATAATTTTACCATGCAATTTTTCTTATGTCAATCACTATATTATACAGATAAGCACTTCGTATCTTTTCTGCTCTACCAATCTTACATTTCTTCCTAAACTTCACAAATATTTAACTGTTTTTATGCTGTTAGTCACAGAATAGCACTTGCAAAAAGTCCGGCTTTCTTTCATAATTAAATTATAATAATAAAATATTCCAAAGGAAGATATGATTATGGAACAGCAAAATTTACAATTATTAGACACACTGCGCAGCAAACAGGGCTTTATTTGCGATATGGACGGCGTTATTTATCACGGCAACCGTCTGCTTCCTGGTGTAAAGGATTTTATTGCCTGGCTTTATGAAAACGATAAGCGATTTTTATTTTTAACAAATTCTAGTGAACGAAGTCCCAAAGAATTGCAGCAAAAGCTGGAGCGCATGGGTTTAGAAGTTGATGAAAGCCATTTTTATACCAGCTCTTTGGCTACGGCTAAATTTATTCACTCACAGGCGCCCGGATGCAGCGCTTATGTCATCGGCGCTCCCGGCTTGGTCAACGCCTTATATGACGCAGGCATTACTATGAATGATGTAAATCCCGATTACGTTGTCGTCGGCGAAACAAACACCTACAATTATAATATGATTATCAAGGCCTGCCAGCTTATCAATAAAGGTGCTCGTTTAGTCGCTACCAACTCCGATTTAACCGGTCCTTCCGAGTTCGGTATCATTCCCGCCTGCCGCGCTTTAGTGGCCCCCATTGAGCTGGCTACCGGACGTCAAGCGTACTATGTAGGCAAGCCTAACCCTTTAATGATGCGTACCGGCCTGCGTCTTTTGGATGTTCATTCCCAGGATGCCGCTATGATTGGCGACCGCATGGACACAGATATTATTGCCGGTACAGAAAGCGGTCTCATGACCTGCTTAGTACTAAGCGGTGTCAGCACCTTAGAAAATATCAAGGAATTTTCCTATCGTCCCGCAATTATTTTGGACGGCGTAGGCGCTATTCCGAATAAATAATGACCGCCAAATAAGCGCAGTTTCGGCTGCGCTTTTATTATAATATTGTGTGTTCACGCATATTTCACTTATATACACTTGACTTAAAGCTTGCTGCAAGATGTATAATGATGTGAATAAAAATTTTAGGAGCTTTCAGTATGCGTATTATGTTTTTTATCGGCACTGTAGAATTACTACTCAGCGTCATTGCTTTTCTTTATTATCGCTACCATCTGCCCTTCGGACGCAGCGCTGCTTTCAGCCTTGCCTATCTGCTGCTGACGCTTAACTCTGTTTTCAGCAGACCTATTTCGCCTTTTTTGCCGCATTTTTTAGTAAAAATTTCTGCCTGGCTGGACGGTCTGTGGCTTGCTTTTGGTTATTATACACTTATTTTTGCTTTAATCCATTTTATAATTTGGCTCTGCACTAAATTTTTTTCCGTACAGCTCCCCACTGCTAAAATTGCCTGCACCTTTTTAGCCTGTACCTTGCTTTTTGTAGCTTGGGGCAGTTATCGAGCTTTTAATCCTGTGGTGCGTACGGAAAAAATTCTCACTGAAAAATTGCCACCCAACAACAGCTATCGTATAGTGCTTGTATCAGACATCCATTTAGGACGTATTTTAGGACGCAGCTATGCAGAAAATTTAACGCACAGCATAAATCAATTGAATCCGGATATAGTTTTGCTGGCCGGTGATTTACTGGACGAAAAAATTGCGTATATATTGGAAGAAAATTCACTTGCTCCTTTAGAACATATCCAAGCACCAAAAGGTATTTTCATGGCTTTCGGCAACCATGACTATCTTGATACTCCAGCTCTTTGGCAAAGCATGGTAGAAAAGCAAAACATCACCGTACTACGTGACCAAAGTATAGTGATTGATAAAAAAATAAAAATCACCGGACTAAACGATTTCAGCCGCAATCGTTCTCTTGAATCACTTTTACAATTATCCAGCGACAACGAAAAATATTATAGTATACTTATTGACCATCAGCCCCGCAAAATGATGGCCGCTTCCCGCGCAGGCTACGACCTTTATGTAGCGGGCCATACCCATACGGGACAGTTGTTCCCCAACCGCCATATCACTAAGCGTATGTATCCTTTAGATTTTGGACGCAGTGAATGGGGACAGCTAACAGCAATTACCAGCGGCGGCTATGGTTTTTGGGGGCCTCCCGTGCGTACGGAAGCTGCACCTGAACTTGTGCTCATCGAATTAGTAGGCAAATAAAAAGGGATGCTGCTCGTTGGAACAGCATCCCTTTTTATGCGCAAATCTTATTCTTTAGGTTCAACAACAACAATTTTTGCATCAACAGCATTCTTTTTGATAGATTCAATACCGTTTTTGCAGCCTGCCATAGCCTTGTAGCCTTCACCGGTAACAATAATTTGACCGTTAGTTGCTTTAAGACGGAAACGATATTCCCCGGCTTTATCCTTATAAATTTCAAATTTAGGATGTTTTTCTTTGGCAAAATCTTCAACAGTTTGATCCTCAACAGCAGCTTTGGGAGCATTTGCAATCACACTGGCGATACCTTTACGGCAATATTTTTCTGCCTTATAAACTTGAGAGGATGCAATAATCTCTCCGTTACCAGCCTTCAAGTTAAATTTTACACCTGTTTTTGTTTGGAGAATTTCAAATTTGCCCATTTTCATGCCTCCTAAAAATACAATTAAGGTTTACACCTTTATTGTATGCTATCTGTTTTAAAAAGACAAGTGTTTTTTGTAATCGTGCTGTAAAAATCACACATTTTTTTAATTCAAATGATTTTTCGCCGCTTAATTGCTCTAGCTACGCCAGCTCCACGCACCATCCCACATAATTCTGTAATAATTTTCTGCATCTGTAGCGCCTTCCGTAGAAATACATACAGCCACAGAATTTTCGTTAAGTTTAATACTATCTGCCAGTCTCTTTAACTGCTTTTCACGCAGTGCTGCCGCCAGCAGGCCAACGCCTACTGCACCGCTTTCGCCTGAAATAATATCAGTGTCTCCCGGTAACGGATTACCTAGAATACGCATACCCAAAGCAGCGGCTTTATCTGGCATAGAAACAAAATAATCTGCGTAAGCTGCAAGCTGCTGCCAGCCCAAACTGCAAGGTTCGCCGCAGCATAGGCCGGCCATAATGGAATGCAAGGCTCCGCCTACATTATGCAGTCTGCCATCGTTTGCTAATGCTGTGCGATACAAACAATCAGCATTATTAGGCTCTACAACAACAATTTGCGGACGTTCTTCCTTATAATAATCGGCAATAAACCCTACCATAGCACCTGCCATAGCGCCCACGCCGGCCTGCAAAAAAACATGCGTAGGCTTTACATCGCCATACTCTTTGAGCTGCTGCATAATTTCATAACCCATAGTAGTATAGCCCTGCATAATATATTGTGGAATTTCATTATAGCCTTCCCACGAAGTATCCTGCACTACTACGCCGCCGTGAAGCTTAGCATAATTTTGCGCCATGCGCACAGCGTCATCATAATTCACGTCAGTAATGGAAGCATCAGCACCTAATTTACGAATATTTTCTAAACGCTCCGCCGCCGTGCCCTTAGGCATAAACACTACTGCTCGCTGCCCTAAACGCTGTGCCGTCCAAGCAACACCGCGTCCGTGATTACCGTCCGTAGCCGTTACAAAAGTCAGCTCGCCTAATTGTTTACGCACCTCCGGTAATACTAATGTTGCATAATTAAGTTCGCTCTCCGGTAAACGCAAACGCTGACCTATTTCCCGGGCAATAGCGTAACTGCCGCCCAAAACTTTGAAAGCGTTCAAACCAAAGCGATAACTTTCATCCTTCACATAAAGTTCTTTAATGCCTAATTCCCTCGCCAAATGTTCTAGCTTTACCAAGGGGGTAATGTTATATTCCGGAAAGCTTTGATGAAAGCGCAAAACCTGCGCTGCCTGCTCCACTCCAAAAGCTGCCGTAGACACTTCTCCATAAGGTTTTTTATGTTTTAATTTTACCAGATGAAAGTTTTGCACGGGGATCACTTCCTTTGCGTTAAATAATTTTTATTTTTCAAAGTCATTTCTGATAAACAAAATAATTGTTCATTAACAAATTTTATTTAATAACTTTTTAAATTCTGCCATAAAATACATAGATACCGTTATATCTTTCTTTGTACAACCATCCAAAGTAAGCTCATAAGTGAGTATGTGAGAAAATTTCTGTAAATTAGGCCTTCTATGATAATTTTTAGTTAATATTATTACTACAATATGCTTATTATAGTTTTATAGGTTGTTTATTTATAACATTTTATTCAAAGCATGTCAAGTAGCAACGGCATAAGCCGTTGCTACAATTTCAGTACTTTCTTAGTATTCCAGAATCCCATTTTCGTACATAATCGCTAGCTCTCCATAAATCTTCCCCCAATTACGGATTGGCATACTCCATTTCTTTGTTGCTTCAAATGTGGAAAGATACAGCGCTTTTAAAAGTGCGCTGTCACTAGGAAATACGCTTCGCTTTTGCTCATTACATAAGCAGCTAATTTACGAATTACGCCATTGTCTCTTACGGAGTAGTGAATGGCGTCTATAAAGATCACTGGATATATTGAATCCAGTGAACGCTTTTGCCAATCTTTGAAGTGCTATAATAAAGTTGTAACAGGAATGGCTAATAAGATATAATAAAAATCACAAAGAAAGAGGTATCTATTATGCCACAAAACTACACGCCCGAATTCAAAAAGAAGATTGTCCGCCTCCATGAAGAAGAGGGACGCACCTACAAAAGCATCACCGCAGAGTATGGCGTTTCCAAAGCCAGCATCTCCAAGTGGTATAGTGAATTCAGTAAAGAATGCTAGGCAAGCCCCATAAAGTATTTGAGAATAAGCTAAAGCAGGACTTCCAGGCGGACAAGCCGAACCGGAAATGGTGCACAGATTTCACATATCTGTTCCTAAAAAATGGGGATGTGCGCTATAACTGTACCATCATAGATCTCCATGACAGGAGCGTAGCAGCGAGCATAACGGACCGCCATATCACCAGCGAACTTGCGGTCTGCACGCTGCAGAAAGCATTGGAATCCCAGCGTCCGGCAAACGATAGTCTGATCCTGCACAGTGACCGGGAAAGCCAGTATACGTGAAAAGCTTTGCGAATCTGCCCATGTGGCCCGGAGCATGAACCAAGCCGGATATCCATATGACAATGCGCCGATGGAGAGGTACTTCAACACTCTGAAGAACGAATGTATAAATCTGTACGAATTTCGGACGGAGGAACAATTGTACCAGACCGTGGAGGAATTCGCCTATGTTACCTACAACTATGTGCGCCCGCACAGCGGTGCGAAGCACCATTGATAAAAGCTAACAGTTCCGATAGCATCTAGGCAACAATCCAATAAATTTTTTAGCCACAAGTGTTACAAAAAGGCTTGACCACTACAGCTCTCAGCCTGAGAATTAGGAAAAAGCGTTCTCTGCTTTTTATTAGAGTCTAGGGCGGCGAGGTTAACGTTTCTCGCGTCTAGGATCTTAGTATCTGCCATTTTCCGAGCTCTGCTCCTCCTTTGGGATTATTAGTATTTTAGTATTGCCTGGTTAGGATTCTACCTATATCATTACCTGATAGGTATATATTTTTCAGCTTTATGTATATGATACCAAAAGGAAAAAGAAGGGAGTTCCGGCCCGCGGCTAAATCCCTCTTCTAATTGATTAGCTAATTTTTTCGTATAGGCTAATAGATGTACTATCGAAGTAGCGCTCAATATACTCTTTAACCTGGTCATTAGTTATCTTATCGCTATATTTCTGTTCTAGGTCGTACATTTGCTGGCTCAGGTTAGCGATCGTACTTTCTAGGCTACATATTTTGCTTAGTAATTGATTATATTTATCGTCCATGATTATTTAACATTATCGTAGAGCTTGAGTCCAGTCTGCTCGTAGAAGTCTCTTAGTCTAGCAAAAATATCCTTTAAAATGGTGGAACTTTATTTTAGCTTGTAGAAACAAAAATAAATCTAAAACAATTACACAATTTACGCACTAATGTTTGACTAAATAGCTTCTATTTGCTATAATTGTTTTAAAGAAACCATAAACATTTGATTGGAGGTATAAAATTATGGGCAGAAGGAAAGCATTACCTAAAGATTTTGATGGTAATTATACTGAAGATATGTTATCTGAACGTCAGCGTCATATTTTAAAATTTGTGCGTGATTTCATCAATGAAAAAGGCTATCCCCCGGCTGTTCGCGAAATTGGTGCCGCAGTAGGTCTGTCTTCCAGCGCAAGTGTACATAATCATTTAAAAAGATTGCAGGAATGCGGCTTTATTCAGCGTGATGCGGCTAAACCTCGCGCTTTAGAATTGATGAGTGAAAGTGATGCTTGGAGAAACAAACTGCTTGTTCCCGTACCCTTTGTTGGTAAAGTAACTGCCGGCATCCCTATTTTAGCAGTAGAAAATATTGAAGAAACCTATCCCATACCTCGTGATTTGATTGGCTGTGACGAGGATGTATTTATGCTTTCTGTTTGCGGCGACAGTATGATTAACGCAGGTATTCTTGACCACGACTATATTATCGCTCGTAAGCAAAATTTTGCTAATAACGGTGATATTGTTGTTGCTTTAATCGATGATGAAGAAACTACTGTTAAACGCTACTTCCGCGAGTTGCGTTCCGTTCGTTTACAGCCTGAAAATGATAAATATGAACCTATCATCGGTTCTGATAATATCAAGGTTTTGGGGAAAGTAATCTCTGTGTTCCGTATGCTTTAAGTTAATACGATATCTACACGATGTCAACATGATGTTTAAATGACGTCATGTTGATGTTATATATTAAGAAAACAGCTCTTATATTAGAGCTGTTTTCTCGTTTTAGATTTTAAGTTGGAGAGAATTTTGTTTCAAGGAGATGTTATTGTGCTTCACCCTTCTACTGATATTATTCTTAACGCCAATAGTTTTTATGCTGCTGATCAAAGAACAGTAAATTTGAAGCATTTGCTGCGCGCTGTTTATAATTTACTTAGCGAAGGCGCTACAGTGCCTATACCTATTTCTTCTGCTTCAGAAAATCAAGGACAAATTGCTCTAGTAACGCATACCGCTTCTGATAATCTAGTATATGTAGCTGCTTTTTCTAGCGTAGACGCCTTAGATAATATCGGGTTAAACAATTTACAATATACTATTATTGAACGTCCTTTAGTAAATTATTTTGAAGCAGTTCTGCAAATGGAAGGTATTGCAGGTATTGTTTTTAATCCTACCTCCCCTTTTCCTTTCACGATGAAGAAGCAAATTATCCACGAGTTACTTTCTCAGTTAGTAAAGCAGCCGCCAAAAAATAGTATTTCTGTTTTATGTGGTGATATTACAGAACTTGCCTGTGACGCAATTGTCAATGCTGCTAATGCGTCCCTTTTAGGAGGCGGCGGAGTTGACGGTGCAATTCATAAAGCTGCCGGTTCTAAATTACTTGAAGAATGCAAGTTATTCCATGGCTGTGCTACCGGCGAGGCCAAAATAACTTTTGGCTATGATTTGCCCGCTGCTTACGTTATTCATACCGTGGGTCCTATTTATAACGGTAAAGTAAGCCAGCGCTTAGAATTAGCGGATTGTTATCGCAATAGTCTTAATTTGGGCAAAAAATATCATTTGCACAGTATTGCTTTTGCTGCTATTTCTACCGGTGTTTATGGTTATCCAATAGACGAAGCTTGTCGTATTGCTTTGCTAACGGTCACTGAGTGGCTTAACGCGAACCCTGATTACGGTATGGAAGTTACTATGGTCTGCTTCAACAGCGCCGTGTACGATGCTTACACAAATATTGTCGGAGCTGCCAAACGTGGCGAATTAGAATAAAATTAAAACCGATGCCGGAAACTTTAAGCAGTAACAGCATCGGTTTTTTTATGTCTATTTTTATTTGTTAAGCATTGATAATAGCGTTAAATCTTTCTTTATTAGCTTCAATGGGCTGCTTGCCGCCAACTACACAGATTAGTCCTGTGCTGAGCATATCCTCTACTACCTTGCCTAAAGCCTGCAAATCAGCATTAGTAACGTCCAAAACCTCGTTACGAATACGCTGGCGGGTAGCTTCCGGTAGCTTTTTAATATATTGCAAAGCAACCTGCTCAATACGCATAGTATTAGTTAAGGGTGTATCCATACTGCTGATGGTACCAATGACATATTTATCCAGCTCTCTGGCAGGAAATTCAACGGTTTTCAGCCAAACAGGCAAAGCCTGATATGCGTCCAACGTTTTACTAAGCTGCGGATCGCGATAGGAAGCAAATACACCTAAGCCGTTCAGCTCAAAACGCGCCGTAGCACCGTAAGCTCCGCCTTGAATACGAATTTTGGTCCACAAATATTCGTAGCGTAAAATAGTTTCCAAAACGCGCATTGCGCCTACATATTTATGGCCAAATTTAGCAAAATTACCGCCTGCGGCAACGTACTGCACCTTGCCTGCAGTGGTTATACCTTCACTACAACTCGGAGCCGGAATTTCGGCAGGCGCGGCGGCAATTTCAGCGTGCGGCAGCTTGCGAGAAAAGGCTAGGCACTGCTCTTTTACCAGGTCCCTATCTTCTGCATCACAGGAGTAAACCAGCATAAATTTGCTCTGCTGGAAGAAAACTTGCATAAGCTTTTGCAGTTTACTCAATACTTTAGCGCCTTCTTCTGCAAAGTTTTCGTACAGATTTTTCAAAAATTGGTAATAGCTGAATTGATCATGTTCATTAGCGCGGGCGCCTTTGGCGCAATAAGAATACAGTCGAGAAATAGCTACGGTTTGACCGCGATTGAAGAATTCATCGTCCCAATCGGTTTTAATTTCAGAAACAAGCTCTTGGAAGCGTTTAACATTGTCTAAAATAGATTCTAAACTAATGGCTTGGAGTAAATCAAATACATGAGGCAAATTTTCCAGCAAAGCTTTAGCCTTAACAATAAAATATAAGCGATAGTCATCTGCATCCTCGGCAGCAGAAATAGCGCGTACATCAAAGGTTATACCGCCGGTGTACATAATGCCGTAGGTTGACAACTCTTCATAGGTATAGCGTTGCGTGTTGAACTTACCTAAAATATCTGTCATTAAAAAGCACAAGGACATCTGCTCGGCTGTTACACCGCTGATATCAAAATACCAGTTGGTATAAGCAATTTTATTGGTTTCGGCAGGAACATAAATTAGGCGCTGCTGTTCCGTTCCTTCCTCTATTCTGTTGATATGCTCTGTTTCTCGGCGGATATCACTGCGCTGCAAAATAGGAATAGAAGCTCTTGCCGCTTCGCTGTCAGGCTCGGCCTGCAAACGGTGCAGCTCAGCACATTCAAAAATAGTTTGCTCTAGTTGCTTTTGGCTCATACCGGCTTTGATGTCTGCCATTTTAGCAGCTGTTTTAGCTTGGTCTACTTCTTCTTTACCAGGCTGAGGCATCAAGGTGACGATAACCTTATGTGTATTGTCTAAAAGATAATTTTCAATAAGATTTTCATAAAAATTATTCTGCAAGCCCTTGCGCATAGCTGTTATAGCATTCTTATAGCGTAAGCCGGCAAGCGGGTTACCTCCGTAAAGCCAATTATCCAGTATGCCTAAACCATAAATTAAACCTTTAGGATAAGGCCCGTAATCAGCTTCACGCAGCTTAAATTCAGAAGCATTCAGTGATGCTTCCAAAAGCTTTTTATCTAAACCGTTGATTGTAAGATCCTGCAAGGTCTTATAAATTATACTGATAAATTTATCTTTATCCTCTTTTTCACTTCCGGAAGCGCGAATACTAAAAACAGGCTGCTGCAAACTGCCTACGTAACTGCCACTGATATTTTGACCTACGCCTGCATCAATTAAAGCACGACGCAAAGGTGAAGATTCGCTTTCCAACAGTACACTTTCCAACAGGCGCAAAGACATACTTGTCAAAATATCCGTGGCCTTACCAGTAACTATGGAAAGCTCGTGGTAGGTTTTGTTTTTTAAATCTTCATTTTTATCCACAGGATAAAATGCTTCTATTTCTTTAGTGCGCAGCAAAGGCTCTTGTAAAGGAATTTCGCTGTGTACTTTGCCAGTTTTAACAAAATGAGATAAATATTCTTCATCTAAATACGCCAAAGTAGACAAAATATCCATATCGCCATAAAGATAGATAAATGAGTTTTCCGGACTGTAATAGGTTTTATGAAAGTCCAAAAAAGCTTCCTGTGTCAATTCAGGAATGGCCTCTGGATAACCACCGGATTCAAAGCTGTAGCATGTATCAGGAAAAAGCGCTTTCATAGCTTCGTTTTCCAAAAAAGCATCAGGAGAAGAATATACGCCTTTCATTTCATTATAAACTACGCCGTTATAACTTAATTCTCCTTCAAGAGACTCTAAATTATAGTGCCACCCTTCTTGGCGCAAAGTGTATTTATTTTCGTATATCAAAGGATAAAATACGGCATCCAAATAAACGTCCATCAAATTATGAAAATCTTTGTCATTGCGACTGGCAACAGGATAAACTGTCTTATCCGGATAAGTCATAGCGTTTAAAAACGTATTAAGCGACCCCTTCACCAAATCTACAAAAGGCTCTTTAAGATGATATTTGCGGGAACCGCAGAGAGATGAATGTTCTAAAATGTGCGCTACACCTGTATCATCAGCAGGCGGCGTGCGGAAGGCAATAGAAAAAACCTTATTATCGTCATCGTTAGCCAAATATAATAAACGAGCGCCGCTGTAAACGTGCTCCATAATGTAGGCTAGGGAGTGAATTTCTTCTATAAAGCTGGATTCTAATACTTTGAAGCCGTGATAAATTTTATCTATTTCTAAATTCATAGTAACCTCCTACAATCAACACGATATAATAATTATAGCATAAATCTAATGCTAATGTATAAAAAAGTCTGTAAATTATCAGCATTATCTTGCAGATAAAGTCAGCAATACTTGCATAAATTAAGTTTTTTTCCTATAATATTATTAGTAGAAATTGGAGGGATTTTGATGGAAGAAGTACGTTTTACCTTGCGGATACATCCAATAATCATGAATAAACTTAAACATATAGCTAAAAATAACGGTCGTTCTGTCAACAAAGAAATTGAACAAATTTTAAAATGGGTTGTTGATGATTATGAGCGTAAATGTGGACGCATTGTCTTAGCTGAAGAAGAAATGCCTAAAAGCCATACACAGCTTAAGCCAGCGCCAAAAAGACCTATGGATATGCTCTTTAAATTGGATAAATGATTTAATTAACACGAAGTTCCACCTGTTATATAGGTGGAGCTTCCTTGTTTATAACAAAAAGCAGGTTTTCAATTTTGAAAACCTGCTTGCTTCCTTGGTGATCCAGGAGGGATTCGAACCCCCGACCCACGGCTTAGAAGGCCGTTGCTCTATCCAACTGAGCTACTGAACCATATTAAATTGGAGCGGGCGATGGGAATCGAACCCACAACATCAGCTTGGAAGGCTGAGGTTTTACCACTAAACTACACCCGCAGTTTTGGTCGGAGTGGCAGGATTCGAACCTGCGACACCCTGCTCCCAAGGCAGGTGCGCTACCAAACTGCGCTACACCCCGAACACAAAAAACATTATAGCATAGAGAGTATTAAAAGTCAAGGCTTACGTCGCGCTCTCTATATTTTCTTCTTAATTATAAAACGCTTATCTGCTTTTTGCTATAAAAAAGCAGATAAGTCATAGACTTATCTGCTCGTAAAATTCTTTTTATAATACGCGGCAGGCACCATAATAACGAGCGCCCCAATATCCGGTAAAAGCAGAAGATACAGTTACACCTGTGCTGGAACCGGCATGAATAAAGTTGCCGTTACCGACATAAATACCTACATGAGAAGCCCCCGGTTCATAAGTAGTATAAAAAACCAAATCTCCGGAACGAAGCTGACCCATAGAAATTCGTTTGCCAAAATAAAACTGCCCGTCAGCCATGCGCGGTAAATGAATACCTGCGCGGGCGAAAGCGTACTGAGTAAAGCCGGAACAGTCAAACCCATAAGGAGAAGTACCGCCAAATACATAAGGTGTGCCGATAACACTATATGCTGCACGCAAAATATTTCTTACTATACTTTGACTACGGTTAGGAGGCATTTCTTTATTCATCAACGCTTTATAAGTAGCTGCCCCTACTATACCGTCTACTTCAAGACCATGCGCAGTTTGAAATTCTTTGATAGCTTTCTCTGTTGCCGGTCCAAATTCACCATCTATAATACCAATTGAATAATTTAATTCAACTAAACGCTTTTGAATAGCTAATACTTCTTCACCATCATCACCACGTTGAAAGGAAGCAAAAGCACTAACCGCTCCCATTAATGTAAATAGAAGAGTTAAGCATAATGTTATCACTTTCTTCTTCACCAACCACGTACACATCCCTTCGTCTTATAATACACATATATTATAGCACAAACCGCAGTGGATGTAAAATTTAATTTTGCAATTATTTCCCGCTTTTTTCACTTTCATTTGCTGATTTAATATGACGGGCAACTAAATATAGTGGCCTATGCTTGATTTCTTCAAAAATGCGGCCAATATATTCACCTAAGATACCAATACCTACAAGCTCAATGCCGCCAAGAAACAGCACGCTGACGGTTGTTGTTGCCCAACCGGGGACAGCATCGTTGCTAATAAATTTTACGTAGAATACATGTCCTAAAAGTAAAATGCTGGTAATGCCAAATATTAAACCAATATAAAACGCCCAGCGCAAAGGAAGATTAGAAAAGGCAGTAATGCCATCCAAAGCAAAGTGCAACATTTTGTGCAGACTGAATTTAGAGTGACCGGCAAATCGTGGCGGAGCAATAAACTCCAATACAGTTACATTAAAACCTAAAGTATTGACTAAGCCGCGAATAAAACGCGCACGCTCACGATATTGTTTAAAAGCGTCCACAGCTACTCTATCCATTAAACGAAAATCACTGCCGCCGGGAGTTATTTCGACTTTGGAAAGCGTATTGATGAGCTTATAATAAACAGTGGATGTTATTTTTTTGAAAAAAGTAGCATCCTTAGTGTCCATACGTTTAGTTTGAACGATTTCGCTTCCCTGCTCCCAAAAACGCAGCATTTGCGGAAGCAGCTCCGGCGGGTGCTGCAAATCGCCGTCCATAGTAATAACTGCGTCGCCGTCGGCGTTGTCCAAGCCACAGGTCAAAGCCATTTGGTGACCATAATTGCGGCTGAGCAAATAAGCTTCTACGTGACTATCTATTTTGGATAGCTCGTTTAAAATGCTTCTGCTAGCGTCTTTAGAGCCATCATCAATAAAAATTATATTGTAAGCATAAGTCTCGGCCTGCATGACAGCAGTAGCGCGTTTATAAAATTCGTGTAAATTATCTTCTTCGTTAAAAACAGGAACAACTAAGGAGATTTTTTTCATATACATTAACACCGTCTTTTCAAACCTAAGAAAAAAGCTGCCATGAAGGCAGCCGTTGATTCGATTGAGTACTCAATAAGCCGAGTTCTGTTCCGCAAAGCGGTGACAACCATTTATCTAGGCCTACAGTTACCTGTAAGCTCAAGCGACACAACCCGGAAGGCTCAGCGGGCCGCTTCATCCCTTCCCTATTTGGTCTTGCTCCGGATGGGGTTTACCTAGCCAGTCTGTTACCAAACTGCTGGTGCGCTCTTACCGCACCGTTCCACCCTTACCTGCCTCAGCAGGCGGTACTCATTTCTGTGGCACTATCCCTAAGATCACTCTTGCCGGACGTTATCCGGCATCCTGCCCTATGGAGCTCGGACTTTCCTCATCTGGCTTAAAGCCATCCGCGGTTGTCTTTCGTACTCAATAAATAATTTTATCACAGAAAATTTTCTGCGTCAATAACTTAACCCTATAATTAAGTTTACCAGCAAATAATGAAGTATAACTTAAAAAGTAAAGAGCCTGCTACCTAAGTAACAGGCTCTGTTTAGTATTATTGATTACGCTTGTTTGCGCTCGGCAATAATTTTTTCAGCCATTTTTGCGGGCACATCTTCATAATGGTCAAATTTCATTTCAAAGGAACCTTGACCTTGAGTAATAGCGCGCAAATCAACTGCATATTCGGTAATTTCTGCGTACGGCACTTGAGCGGTTACAACACTCAAGCCTTCTTCAACGCTCTGCATACCAAGAATACGACCGCGTTTTTGGTTCAAATCGCCAATAACGTCGCCCATCATGGAATCTGCACAGGTTACATTCAAAGTGTAAATAGGCTCAAGCAGAACCGGATTGCATTGCTCCATAGCTTTTTTGAAAGCAATATTGGAAGCGGTTTTGAAAGCCATTTCAGAGGAGTCTACCGGATGATAAGAACCGTCAAGCAGAGTAATGCGCATATCAACTACAGGATAGCCAGCCAAAATGCCTTTTTCCATGGATTCGCGCATACCCTTTTCAACGGCAGGAATGTACTGACGAGGAACGGCGCCGCCGAAAATCTTATCAACAAATTCAAAGCCGCCGCCGGGAGTCATAGGCTCCATTTTAATTACAACATGACCGTATTGACCATGGCCGCCGGATTGCTTCTTATGTTTGCCTTCAACTTCGGCAGTTCCGCGAATGGTTTCGCGATATTCGATAATCGGAGCTTTGAGCTGTGCTTCAACGCCAAATTTACGCTGCATACGCTCCATAATGATTTCGATATGCTGGTCGCCCATACCGCTGATTAAGGTTTCTTTGGTAACAGGGTTTTTAGTTACGATAATGGTCGGATCTTCATCCATCAGACGGGTTAAAGCAGACATAATCTTGTCTTCGTCGCCTTTTTTCTTCGGATAGATAGCTCTAGTGTACATTGGCAGCGGGAATTGAATTGTCGGGAATTCAACTTCGGCGTTTTTATCGCACAGAGTGTCGCCGGTAGAAGTATATTGCAATTTTGCAACAACACCAATATCGCCTGCTACTACCTCTTTCATAGAAATCTGCGTTTTGCCGCGCATGGTAAATACGTTGCCAATGCGTTCTTCTTGCTCACGTCTAGAGTTGTAAACCATGCTGTCAGCTTTGATAGAGCCGGAGAATACGCGGAAGAAGCTTAAACGGCCTACGAACGGGTCAGAGGTGGTTTTGAATACCAAAGCTGCCATAGGAGCGTTAGCGTCGCGAATTTCTTCTTCACCGGTCTGCTTGTCCATAACAACGAAGTCATTCAAAATTGCCGGATAGGTAAAGTCGATAATAGCGTTCATTAAACGACCCAAACCAATATTCTTGTAAGCGCTGCCACAGAGCATGGGATAAATGATAGCTTGACGAATGCCTTTAATCAAGCATTTCATGATATCTTCATCGCTAATGGTTTCGCCTTCGAGATAACGCATCATGCATTCATCATCAGCTTCAACTGCAGCCTCTACCATTTTCTCATGTGCTTCTTCAGCAGCTTGTCTAAATTCTTCAGGAATTTCGATTTCGTCGGAGCCATTGCCGTTAGCACGATATGCTTTCATTTTATACAAATCAATAATGCCCTCAAATTTATCTTCTTTACCCAAAGGTAACTGCAAAGGCAGAACGTGCTTGCCAAATTTAGCGCGCAGATTATCTAGGATGCTGTCAAAATCAGCATTTTCACGATCCATTTTGTTTACGAAAATAATACGCGGCAAGCCAGCTTCTTCCGCCAGCTTCCAGCATTGCTCAGTGCCAACCTGCACGCCACTGGTAGCACAAACAACGATTAAAGCGCTGTCCACTGCTCTGAATGCGCCTTTAACCTCTGCTACAAAATCAGCGAAGCCAGGAGTATCAATAAAGTTGATTTTGGAATCACGCCATTCCACAGGCGCCAAAGTAGCGTTTACAGAAACCTTACGTTTAATTTCTTCGGGTTCGTAGTCAGTGGTGGTAGCACCGTCTTCTACCTTACACATTCTTGTAATAGCACCGCTGCGATACAATAAAGCTTCGGTAACAGACGTGGTTCCTGCTCCACCATGACCCACAATGGCCACGTTTCTAATTTTATCGCCAGTATATTCTTTCATAATTAAGTCCTCCTTTAACAGACGAATTTTAATATACATTTTCGCTAAATTTACGGATTATTCCTGCCAAGCAGACCTTTTTTTACTTATATTTTTGCAATTAAGATAAAAATGTAAAGTAATTAACAGTTTTGCTTGTATGCTATATAATTCTAATTAAACGTATAGGTATTTTAATTATGCTCTTGAAGTTGTCTATGTATTGCGGCAAATTTTTCGGTTGTATCTTTAATTTTATCAGCTCCTAAAATGCCGCTGATAATTGCTGCACCGTTAGCGCCTGTTGATAAAACCTGGCTGTAATTCTCTGCGTTGACGCCGCCTATACCAACAATAGGCAATTTTACGGCACTACGAATTTTACGAAGATTTTCTAAACCCAACATAGAAGCGTCAGCTTTAGTAGCAGTGCCAAAAACTGCACCGCAGCCTAAATAATCTGCACCGGCAGCTACTGCTTGTAACGCTTCTTCTACATTATGTGCAGAAACGCCGATAATGAAATCTTTACCAACTATTTTTCTTACTGCTGCGCAAGGCAAATCACTCTGTCCGACATGAACACCTGCCGCGTCTACCGCTAATGCTAAATCAACACGGTCATTGATAATCAACGGCACCAAATATTTATCACATAAGCTTTTTAAAGCCAACGCCTCTTGATACATAGAACCGCCGTCCTTATGCTTAGAGCGATATTGCACCAGCGTTACTCCTCCTTGCAAAGCTTTTTCCACGCATCGCAGCAACGGTCTGCCCTGCAGACAGACATCATCTGTAACTAAATATATGCTGTAATCAATTTGCGGTTTACTCATGATACTTTTTCTTCCGGTTTGAGGTTGACAAGATTCCATTTAGTGGTTACGTGGTAAATGCAGTCGATAAGGCGTACCTTAAACATACCGGGGCCGTCCTTTTTTTCCAAAAAGTTGGCAGCCAGCTCGGCGCTTTGTCCCATAATAACTACGCCCAAAGCAGCGGCAACCAGCATATCCTTAGTTACAGCAGCACAGCAGCCTACTAAAGTAGTTGTCATGCAGCCGCTGCCTGTAATATCCTGCAACAGCGGATGACCGTTGTTCAAAACAACTGCTTGCTTGCCGTTGGAAATATTATCAATAGCGCCTGTAACGGCAAAAACACAGTTAAACTTTGTGGCTGCGTCCTTAGCAACCTTCAAAGCTACGCCTTCCTCAGTCTGCCCTTCAATATTGTCAACGCCTTGACCGTTGGCAGTACCGTTTAACAGCGCGCTGCATTCACTACAATTACCGCGAACGATGTCTATACAGCCGTTATTTAACAACCGCAACGCAAAATTCAGCCGGAATTTAGACGCCATAACGCCAACCGGATCCAAAATTACGGGAATACCTTTTGCTTTAGCAGCAGCAACGGAGCGCTCCATAGCAATTTGTTTGTTAAAATTAAGCGTACCGAGATTTAATATTAAAGCGTTGGCGCCGGCAGTAATTTCTGCTACTTCCTCCGGTTCGTCTGCCATCACTGGTGAAGCGCCAGCAGCTAAAGCAGAGTCAGCACAACTTTCTGCCGTTACGTAATTGGTAATCTCATGTATAACAGGTCTTTGCTTGCGCAGCTTATCAACAAGTTCGCCAAAAGTATTCGTTAAATCCATTATTCTAAAATACCTGCCTTTCTGTAAAGGTCGACAAAATGATGCGTGGGGCCGCAACCGCTGCCTAATGTGATACCATGGGCGATAGCTTCTGTAACATAAGCCTTAGAGGTTTTAACTGCCTCTTCTAAACTCATACCTTTTGCTAAATTAGCTGCTAAGCTGCTGGATAAGGTACAGCCTGTGCCGTGAGTATTTTTAGTAGCAATGCGTTGGCCTACAAACCAAATTTCCTTTTGTCCATCAAAAAGCAAATCGTCAGCAGTATCGTTTAAATGCCCGCCTTTCACCAGCACTGCCTTGGCGCCTAGGGAAATAATCTTTTCTGCCACCGGACGCATAGCTTCTTTAATGCTTACCTGCATACCGCTGATGGCTTCCGCTTCCGGTAAGTTAGGCGTCACTAAAGTCGCCAGTGGTAAAAGTTCTGTAATTAAGGTTTCACAAGCCTCCGGAGCCAGTAAAGGATAGCCGCTTTTAGAAATCATTACAGGGTCAAGCACGATAATTGGCGGCTGATATTTGCGCAAAGCCTTAGCAATAGCCTTAATAGTTTCCGGTCGCGAAAGCATACCTATTTTTACTGCGTCCACGCGAATATCGTCAAAAACTGCGGCAATCTGCGCTTCCACAATGTCCGGCGCGATATCCTGCACCTTGGTAACGCCGCAGGTGTTCTGTGCGGTAACAGCCGTGATAACGCTCATGCCAAAGGTTCCGTGGGCAGCAAAGGTTTTTAAATCAGCCTGAATCCCTGCGCCGCCGCTGGAATCGCTGCCGGCAATGGTTAATAAATGTTTAAGCATGAAAAATTCCTCTTTTCAACAAAAGACCGAGGACGCACTGCATCCCCGGCCTATAAATTTTATTTCAAATAAGCTTATTTAAAGATTAGAGTACTGCTTTTACTTTAGCAACAAGATTTTCTACAGTAAAGCCGTATTTTTCCATCATTACGCCGCCGGGTGCAGAAGCGCCGAAAGTAGTAATGCCAAGCACATTCTTTTCGCTGCCGGTATAACGGCTCCAGCCATAAGGAACGCCTGCTTCAACTGCAAATTTAACAACGCCTGCAGGCAATACGCTTTCCTTGTATTCCTCACTTTGAGCGTCGAACAAATCCCAGCTGGGCATGGAAACTACGCTGGCAGCAATTCCTTCCTCTGCCAATTTGGCTTGCGCCTTCAATGCCAATTCAACCTCACTGCCGGTACCAATGAGGATAACCTTAGCTGCTTCCTTAGCGGGACTTAAAACGTAAGCGCCTTTAGCCGCGTTTGCGTGAATAGTAGCAGCATATTCATTCATTACAGGCAGGTTTTGACGGCTCAACAAAAGACACGTGGGTTTTGTTTTGTTTAAAACAGCCTGCTGCCAAGCAACAGCGGTTTCCAAAGCGTCTGCCGGACGAATTACGCTGACGTTAGGAATCAACCGCAGACCCATGGTTGTTTCAATAGGCTGATGAGTAGGGCCATCCTCGCCTAAAGCAATGGAGTCATGAGTAAGTACAAAAATAGATTGAATGCCCATAAGCGCGGCCATACGAATGGTCGGACGCAGGAAGTCTGCAAACACTAAGAAAGTACCACCGAAAGGAATAAAGCCGCCATGTAAAGAAATACCGTTTAAAACGGTACCCATAGCATGTTCGCGCACGCCAAAGTGAATGTTGCGACCTTTATGATCAAGCTTAGAAAAATAACCGCTATTTTTCATGACTGTTTTATTAGAAGGACCAAGGTCAGCACTGCCGCCTACTAAAGCAGGAATCTGCTCTGCCAGCTTTTGAATTACATCGCCGGAGGATGCGCGGGTTGCACTTTTAGCAGTGTCTTTAAAAATAGCTTCCAAAGCTTCTAAATCAATATTAACGTTACCTGCAATGCGGGCTGCTAATTCTTCTGCCAATTCCGGATAGCACATTGCATAATCTTTCATGAGGTCATTCCAATCGGCTTCTGCTTTAGCGCAGGCAGGAAGCTTAGCTGCAAAATGTTCTTTAGCTTCCGCGGGAACATAGAACATTTCCTGCGGCCAGCCGGCTTTTTCTTTAGTAGCAGTCAAAGCGTCTGCTCCCAAAGGCTCACCGTGGCAGGAAGGACTGTCTTGTTTAGGACTGCCGAAACCAATATGAGTGCGGACAATAATCAAAGACGGATGAGCAATATCAGCTTTTGCTTCTTCAATTGCTGCAGACATAGCTTCGATATCTTCAGAATCTGCTACGCGCAGAACCTGCCAGCCATACGCTCTAAAACGTGCTTCTACATCTTCGGTAAAAGCAATGGAAGTATTACCTTCAATGGTAATTTTATTATCATCATAAAGATAAATCAGTTTGCCTAAGCCTAAGGTTCCGGCCAAGGATGCCGCTTCAGATGAAACTCCTTCCATTAAATCACCGTCAGAAGTCAAACCATAGGTATAGTGATTTACAACAGGAAAATCAGGCTTATTATATTGGCCCGCTAACATTGCTTCTGCGATAGCAAAACCAACGCCCATAGCAAAGCCATGACCTAAGGGACCGGTAGAAACGTCAACACCGGGAGTTAAACCGTATTCCGGATGACCGGGAGTTTTACTCCCCCATTGACGGAAGTTTTGCAGTTCCTCCAAAGGCAAATCATAGCCTGCCAAATGCAGCATAGCATAAAGCAAAGCGCTGCCGTGACCGGGAGAAAGAATAAAACGGTCGCGGTTAAACCAATTCGGATTAGCAGGATTATAGTTCATATAACGATCCCAAATAGTATACATTAAAGGAGCAGTACCCAGAGGAAAGCCGGGATGACCGGATTTAGCCTTCTCTACTTGGTCTGCTGCTAAAAAACGCAGAGTATTTACACAAGCTTGATCAATCTTTTGCATCGAAACAACCTCCATTACATAAAATGCCTACAGCTATTATATCATGTTTTAATTTCTTGTACAAAGTTTTCTTTTTAGATTATACAGAAAAACCGGAGACTAAAAGCCTCCGGTAAAATTTTTAGTGTTTTCTTTTCTTCAATTCTTCAAAAAGCAGCTCATTGCGTACACGAATGTAAGTGCCTTTCATACCCAAGGATTTAGTTTCAATGAGTCCGGCGCTTTCAAATTTACGCAGAGCATTGACAATCACAGAACGGGTAATACCTACGCGGTCAGCAATTTTAGAAGCAACCAGTAACCCCTCGCGGCCATTAAGCTCGCCTAGAATATTACTGATGGCTTCCATTTCGGAATATGACAAAGTATCGAAAGCTACCTGAATCATTGCTCTTTTACGTATTTCGTCAGCAACCTGCGCTTCTCTGTCGTGTAAAATTTCTACTCCCAAAACAGTAGCTGTGTATTCTGCCAACAGCAAATCCTCATCGTCAAATTTAGCATCGTATTTGGCAACAATCAAGGTGCCGATGCGCTCTGCCTTACCATAAATAGGTACAACCGTAGTCATTTTATCTTTAAATATACATTTAGTGTTAGCGACAAAAGAACAATTTTGATTTTCGTGAGGAATATTAGCAAAGGTTTCCCTTACTCCCATAATAAATCTTAGATAATCTTCAGGAAAGGAGTTATTATTCAAAACCTGCTCCCGCATAATATCGCATTCAAATTCATGGATTAAAGCATAACCCTTGACATCGCCGTCAGCTCCTACAATATATGTATTAGCTTTAATAATATGGCATAATAATTGGGCAATGGCATTATATTCTACTTTATCACCATTTTGCAGCAGCTTGTTGATTTTTCTGGTTTTTTCTAATAATTCCATAATAGCCTCCTCAAAAAACGAAATTACGCTCTTGGATGATTTGCTTTATAAACAGACGCAATGCGTTCTGTAGTTACATGAGTGTAAATTTGTGTAGTGGACAAATTAGCATGACCTAAAAGCTCCTGCACGGCACGTAAATCCGCGCCATGAGCCAAAAGATGAGTAGCAAAAGTATGGCGGATAGTGTGTGGACTGACGTTTTTTTTAATAGCAAGCTGAGAAATATATTTTTCCAGCACACGCCGCACACTTCGGTCAGTCAGCACACCGCCGCGGCTATTCACAAAAATAAAATTATGCTCCTGGACGCGGTATTTTTTCATGAGCTCAGCTCTATAAGGATAATAGGCAGCTAAAGCATTACAGCAGCTGTGCCCTAACGGCACAAGGCGTTCTTTATTACCCTTACCTAATAAAATCACAAAACGGTTGCCCAAATCAATTCTGTCTAAGGTTAAGCCAACCAGCTCGCTGACGCGGCAGCCCGTAGCATACAAAAGCTCTAAAACAGCTTGGTCGCGTCTGCCCAAAGGCTTTTGGTCAGGCATATTTAAAAGCTCGTTAATTTCTTCTTCATCAAGAAAAGTTGGCAATTTTTTATCCAGCTTAGGAGAATGAATTTTTGCCGTAGGACTGCTGTCAATAATATTTTCCCTCACCAAAAACTTGTAAAAGGAGCGTAAAGCCGACACTCTTCTAGATACGGTTCTGCGCGCGTATTGCTTACTGTTTAAAAAAGCTAAATAAGCGCGTATATCCAAAGGTCCTACCTTTTCCCAAACAAAGGGTTTATGCAAACGCTCCTGCATGAAATCCGCAAAGCTCTGCAAATCTCTACGATAATTGCTGACGGTCAGTTCGGAGTTATTTTTTTCCACCGCTATATAAGTTAAAAATTTTTCAGGATAATTGCTTAAAGTACTGACCATCAATCTGAAACCTCTTTCGTTATATCCTATCACATATTTGTTGTGAAAACAAGAACGTTTTTATATTCTTCTCAATTTTCTAATTCATTGCCCCATATACAAAAAACAGTGCTCCCTTAGAAGCACTGTTCATCATTGAAGCAGTTATGAAAAATTTACACTAGATATAATAAATTATCTGTGAAAAATTGTCAAGCAATTTGAACTCTAATTTATTCTGCATTTTCAAAAGAATTTTTCAGCTCTGTAAGCAAATTATCCAAGGCTGCTAAAGCACGAGCAGCAATTTGCGCGTTTTTTTCTTTTTTCTTACGCACGCGCACTGTCAGCGGCGGAAGCAAGCCAAAATTTACGTTCATAGGCTGAAAATTTTCAATAGCTTCGTTACTAATGTATTTTGCCAAGGCACCATGAGCTGTTTCTGCAGGAAACATAATTCGGGACAAGCCTAGCTGCGCGCGTGCAGCGGCAATGCCTGCCATAAGACCTGAAGCAGCAGATTCGACATAACCTTCTACGCCGGTCATCTGCCCCGCAAAATAGAAGCGTTGGTTTTGGCGCAGACAGAAATGCTCATCCAAAAGGTGTGGCGAATTGAGATAGGTATTTTTGTGCATAACGCCATAACGCACAAATTCGGCGTTTTCCAAGCCTGGAATCATACCGAAAACACGCTTTTGTTCTCCCCATTTCAAATGAGTTTGAAAGCCAACGATATTATATAAAGAAGCAGCAGCGTTATCCTGACGCAGCTGCACAACGGCGTAAGCCTCTTTGCCATTACGCGGGTCAATCAAGCCAACAGGCTTTAAAGGACCAAAACGCATGGTATCCTCACCACGGGCAGCCATTTCTTCAATAGGCATGCAGGCTTCAAAAACATCATGCTCAAAATCCTTTACGGGAGCGCTTTCGGCCTTGCACAGCTCCTGCCAAAAGGCTATATATTCTTCCTTGGTATAAAAGGGACAGTTTAAATAATCTGCTCCGCCTTTGTCATAGCGGGAAGCACGATAAACTTTATCATAATCAAGAGAATCAGCTGTTACAATGGGCGCAGCGGCATCAAAAAAATGAAAATATTCCTTTTGCAGCAGCTCTTGAATATTTTGCGACAGCGTATCAGAAGTCAAAGGTCCGCTGGCAACAATGACTATTCCCTCTAAAGATTCTAATTTAGTAACTTCTTCATAAATTATGGTTATCAAAGGATTATTTTGAATTGCCGCGGTTACTCCTTGGGCAAAACCATCCCTATCCACTGCTAAGGCTCCGCCGGCAGGTACTTGATGCTTATAAGCCTGCTCCATGACCAAGGAGCCTAAGCGGCGCATTTCTTCTTTTAACAGTCCAACCGCATTTTCCAGATTAGCTGCACGGAGGCTATTGCTGCATACCAGTTCTGCAAAAAAAGCGGTTTTATGAGCAGCGTCGCTTTTTACGGGACGCATTTCGTGTAAGATTACGGGGATACCGTATTTTGTCACCTGATTAGCAGCTTCGCAGCCTGCCAATCCGGCACCAATAATATGTATAGGTTGCATGTAATTAAAATTCCTCGCCGAATAAAAAATTAAGTATACGTTTTCAGCCTTTTGCTGCTGTTGCTTTTCTAGCTTTCGTAGTCTTGGTTTTAGCTGCGGCAGATTTTTTGACAGCAGCTTTAGATTTCGCTTTAACTGTGTTCTTAACTGCTGTTTTAGTAGCTATGGTTTTGCCGGCAGGACGTGAATTGGTGCATTCAGGATTACTGCAATATTTATGTCTGCGTCCGCTGCGCTCAGTATGTTCTACCAGCATGTGACCGCATTTTTCGCAAGCTTCGTTAAGCGGCAAGTCCCACGTAGTAAAATCACAAGCAGGATATTTTTCACAGCCGTAAAAGATTTTACCGGTTTTGGTTGTGCGTTCTATAAGCTCGCTGCCGCATTGGGGACAAGAAACACCAATTTTTTTCAGCAGCGGTTTTGCATTGCGGCATTCCGGAAAACCAGGACAAGCTAAAAATTTACCAAAGCGCCCTTCTTTAATAACCATCAGGCGACCGCATTTTTCGCAGGGCACATCACTGACCTCCGGCGGCACAGGCGGCAAAGCAGGACATTGATTGTCAAAACGTTCTACGTCCTCTCTGAAAGGAACGTAAAATTTACGCAGTATCTCTACCCAATCTGCTTTATTTTCAGCAATTTCATCTAAATGATTTTCCATTTCCGCAGAAAAATGAATACTGATGAGTTTATCAAAATACTCTGTAAGCATTTCAGTAGTTTGTTTGCCAAGCTCTGTGATTAAAAGTTTTTTACCTTCCTTGGCAACATAACCGCGCCCAATAATGGTTATGATTGTAGGCGCATATGTTGAAGGACGCCCGATACCCTTTTCCTCCAGCTCTTTAATTAAGGTAGCTTCGGTAAAATGCGCAGGCGGCTCGGTAAAATGCTGTTCCGCAGGCAAAAGCTTATGCAAAAGCAGTTCTCTGCCGGCTTCAATATAGGGTACGCTTTTATCCTTTTCTTCATCAGTCAGCTTAGCGTTAAGCGCTAAAAAACCGGGAAAGCGCAAAATAGAACCTGTGGCGCGCAATTCATAATCTCCCGCTCCGATTTGCAGCGTCGTAGTATCGTAAACTGCATCACTCATTTGGCTGGCAACAGCACGCTGCCAAATTAATGTATAAAGTTTGACCTGATCCGGAGTTAAATGTCCGGCTATCTCCTGCGGTGTACGCAGAATACTGGTAGGTCGAATAGCCTCGTGAGCATCCTGTGCATTTTTTTTTGCGCTGTAATGATTTGGTTTAGGCGAACAATATTCATTACCTAAATTATTTTTAATGTAATCGCGAATTTCGTCAATCGCTACATCAGCTATACGCACAGAATCCGTTCTCATATAAGTAATAAGACCTACGGTGGCTTTACTTAGAGAAACGCCTTCATAAAGCTGTTGGGCAACCATCATAGTTTTTTTAGCGGAAAAATTAAGCTTTTTATTTGCTTCCTGCTGTAAATTTGAAGTAGTAAACGGCGGCACTGGATGACGCCTGCGCTCCTTGCGTTCTGCCTTATTGACAATATATTTTGCCTGCGCCAACGCTGCTTCGGCGGCATGTGCCTGCTCGGCGTTTTTCAGCTCCAGCTTTTTCCCTTTATATTTTACAGTTTCTGCCTCAAAAATAGGTGCTTTAGCGTTTTCACGCAGCTTAGCGCTCAATGTCCAATATTCCTGCGGTTCGAACTCTTCAATTTCTTTATCGCGGTCTGCAACAATTTTTACGGCCACAGACTGCACGCGACCAGCGCTTAAGCCTTTGCGAATTTTACGCCATAATAGCGGACTTAATTCATAACCTACAATGCGGTCTAAAATACGTCTTGTCTGCTGAGCATTGACCATATCCATATCAATACCGCGGGGATGCTTAATAGCGTCTTTAACAGCGTTGTTAGTAATTTCGTGAAAAACGATTCGGCAGCTGTTATCCTGCGGTAAATCAAGAATATGCGCCAAATGCCAGCTAATAGCTTCGCCTTCGCGGTCAGGGTCAGTTGCCAGATAAACCTTATCGGCTTTTTTAGCTAAGGTTTTCAGCTCTTTAATCAATTCGCCTTTGCCGCGGATATTTATGTATTTAGGCTCAAAGTTATGCTCCACATCTACGCCAAAAGTACTTTTTGGCAAATCACGCAGATGTCCCATAGAAGCCTTTACTTTATAATTTTTTCCTAAAAATTTTTCAATTGTCTTGGATTTCGTAGGTGATTCCACGATAACAAGATTCATTGTCATTTTCTATCCCCCTACCTACGGTAGTATTGTTGAGCTTGATTTTGCGCAATCAGGCCTGCTCCCTGTAATTCCAAAAGCTCCATGCCTACTGAAGCAAAATCTGCGCCGCTTTTCTCGGTCAACGCTTCTAATGAAAGCGCTCCTCCCTTTAGCAGCGCCAGTAATTGCGCGCCCAATTTGGTGGTCACAATATCAGGAGTAGCTTTTTTCTCCTGTTCAAGATAATCAAAATTAAATATTGAGGGCTGAAAAATTCTCTCGTGTTGAGCTAATTCCCAGCTTGCTTTATCTTCTAAAATATGTTCCGGTCTGTCGACAAGCTTCGCCCCAGTGCGTATCAATTCGTGACAGCCGATACTGGTGCGGTCAAAAATATTGCCTGGTACACAGTAAACCTCTCTACCTGCGTCGGCGGCCAGATTGGCAGTAATAATAGCGCCGCTCCTTTTCGCAGCCTCTGCAACCAATACGCCTTGACTTAAGCCTACAATAATGCGGTTACGCGCTGGAAAATTATAATTAAAAGGCGGTACTCCCGGCGCATATTCAGTAATAACTGCTCCTCCTTGAGCAACAATTGCAGCATACAGTCCGGCGTTTTCTTCCGGATAAATTATGTCCAAGCCGCAGCCAAGCACCGCTACCGTTTGACCTCCGGCAGCTAAGCACGCTTTATGAGCAGTAGTATCAATGCCGCGAGCGCCGCCGCTGATAATAGGTATCCCGCAGCGGGCAAGCTGCTCGGAAAAATATGTTGCGGCTCGTTTGCCGTATTCCGTGCAGGCACGGGAGCCTACTATTGCTATACTATAGCTGACAGCAGGCAGTCTGCCCTTAACATACAAAACTAAAGGAGGGTCTGCAATTTGTTTCAAGCAGTTAGGATAATCTGCGTCAGCGTAACTTACAAGCTCTACCTTGTTCTGTTTGCAAAAGTGAGCTATTTTTTCAGGTAATTTGCTGCGTCTATGTGATATAAATTTATTAATTGCAGCTTCTGTTAATAAGCCTGTGCTTTTTAAAGCTGCTGCATCCGCTTCAAAAACTGCTCGCGCGCTTCCTAAAGATTCCACAAGCTGTGGTAAAGCAGCCCTACTAATTCCCGATGCGCAAGCGCAAATTGCGGCTAAATATAGTGTATCCATATGTTTGTCCTCCTGTACAAATAATTTACTGATGTAAAATATTATGTAAGTCAGGACCAACTACACGCCACAGCCTTCATAACATGCAATTTTCTTCATTATAAAGAAGAAAAACGTATAGGTCAAGAGCTATTTTATTTATAGCTCACATCATTGGTAAACATTAACTCCCAAACCATACGTTTAACTCACTTTTTACTGTTTAGTTTTTCTATAACATATTCGCAAATTTTTTCTACAGCGTCAGCTTTTTCGTAGACAGGCTTAGCTATTTTACCGCTGTCGCCGCCGCAAAGCAGCTTTACAGCTTCAATCAGGGACGGAACATCTTTTGCTACCTGCGCGTGGTAAAAACGTTTTAAAAAGTCAGCGTTGCCTTCTTCCTGCCCCGGCAGCGGTTTATAAATAATAAAATCCACGTGAGAAGCTAACACCTCGGCAGAGGTCAAGCCGCCTGCTTTGGTGATGACCATATCCGCCGCCGACATCATAGCCGGTATATCCTCACGAAAACCGTAAATTTCTATATTATCATTGTTAGCATAATTTTTCTGCAGCAAAGCTGCCAGCTTTGTATTACGTCCGGTAATGGCAACAATTTTCAGCTGTGGAATTTTCTCTTGCATTAAAGATTGCACGATATTTTCCATGGGCAAAAGGCCTTCGCCGCCACCCATCAGCAAACATACCTTTTCCCTTGAATGCCAACCGTAAAGACAGCGATTTTTTTCTCTGTCCTGCTGCAAAAATTCCTGTCGCACGGGAATGCCAAAAGCCTGCACGTTAGCTGTCATTGTTATTTTACTGCGCAATCGTTCATCAGCAATAAAATAAGTATCTACGCCTTCACAAAGCCACCAGCGGTGAACAGTAAAGTCAGTCACTACCGCTCCCAGCCAAAGCTGCGGATAACGCCCTTTATAATAGCACATAATCCCTGCAGGCGTAGCATGAGTGGCTATTACTGCATCAGGGTGTACTTTATTCAAAAAGCTGCTGCCTAATTTTGCCAGTAATCTATTTAATAGGCTGCGCAGCCATAAAGAACCTCCCTGCTTATCTCCCCATTTATAAGCAAGCTCGTAAAGCCACGGACATTTGCTTAATATCCATAAATAGCTGCGCAAAAAGGCTCTGCCCAAGAAACCAGGGAAAAAATCAAAAATATTACCGTGAATTACCTCTACATCAGCTTTCTGGCGCAAAATCTCTCCTATAGCTTCGGCGGCCAACTTATGCCCTGAACCGATTGGCGCTGATAAAAGCAACACTGTGTATTTTTTTCTTTGCGTATCCATAACCTACACCACTAAATCGACGTTTCAAAAAGAAAAATAGTACAAATTTTTTGTAAAACGCTTGAATAACAAACGCTAATATTGTATCATATTTTCAACAACATTCAATGCTGGAATGCTAAATTAGAAGAAAATTTTTGGGAGGCCCTAAAAATGACAAACAGATTGCCTGTGGAAAGCTTTCACTTTCCCGTAGAACAAATTAAAGCTGGTTATTATACTGATGCTTATTTCATGCGCTCCGCAGAAATCTTAAACGGCGACAATTACCATCCTCGCGTTTTAATGCAAATTTTTCCCCGTGCCAATGTAGTTGTTTGCGGTATCGACGAGGTTATTGCATTAATTAAGACTTGTGCCTTCCATCCAGAAAATATTGTTATCCATGCTCTTCATGATGGTGAAGAAGTAGAAGAATGGGAAACAATTATGACTATTGAAGGCGACTATGCAGATTTCGCTCATTTGGAAACATTGTACTTAGGCATTTTAGCACGCCAAAGCCGTATTGCCACTAACGTGCGCAAGGTTGTGAAAGCAGCCAACGGCAAACCTGTACTGTTTTTCCCTGCTCGTTATGATATATATCAAACCCAGGAAAGCGACGGTTATGCAGCTAAAATCGGCGGTATCAACGGTTTTTCCACTGATGCGAATGCTTTAGCCAGCGGAGGCAAGGGCTTAGGTACTATTCCCCACGCTTTAATCGCTTCCTATAATGGCGATACCGTTGCCGCAACAGAAGCTTTTGACAAATATGTTGATTCTTCTATTGCACGCATTGCTTTAGTCGATTTTGATAATGACTGTGTCAATACTTCTTTAGCTGTTGCACGTAAGCTGGGCAAAAAGCTGGCAGGTGTCCGTCTGGATACTTCGGGTAGTATGGTTGATAAAAGCCTGTGGACACAGATAGGCACTTTTAAGCCTACCGGAGTATGTAAAGAACTTGTATGCAATGTGCGCCGTGCCTTAGATGCCGAAGGTTTTAACCACGTAAAAATTATAGTTTCCGGCGGTTTTGATGCTGCCCGCGTTGCTGCTTTTGAAGAAATGGGCGTTCCCGTTGATACTTATGCTGTTGGGTCCTCTTTTTTCGACGGCAATATTAACTTTACTGCGGATATCGTTAAAGTTAACGGCAAAGACTGCGCTAAAGCTGGTCGTAAATATAATCCTAATACCAAAATGGAATTAGTAAAATAAATTTTACTAATTTTGACATCCAAAAATAAAAGCACTGGGGAACTGCCTCAGTGCTTTTATTATCTATACGGAGGTGATTTTTATGAGTTTAAATGCTACTCCTGCCGCAGAACGTATTCATATAGGTATTTTCGGCAGACGTAACGCCGGAAAATCCAGTCTTATCAACGCTATTACCAGTCAAAATTTAGCAATTGTAAGCAAACAAAAAGGAACTACTACTGACCCTGTATATAAAGCCATGGAGCTGCTGCCTTTAGGTCCTGTCATGATTGTTGATACTCCTGGTATCGACGACGAAGGCGAACTTGGTAAACTTCGTATTGAAAAAGCTTACCAGGTGCTTAATAAATGCGATATAGTGCTTCTAGTTGTAGATGCACAGATTGGCTTAACCAGTGAAGACACAGCTTTGTGGCAGAAGGTACAAGAAAGAAATTTACCGGCTATCCTCGTTTTGAACAAAATTGAATTATTAGAGGAGATGCAAAAAGCGCTTTTAACTGTCAATGTAATGAAGCTAACCAAACATTGCCTATTAGTCAGCGCTGAAACCGGCGAAAATATGCGCGAACTAAAAGAAGCCATTGCGGCCTTAAAGCCAAAGGAAACGGAGCGCCAGCTAGTTGGTGATTTGCTACAGCCTTTAGACGTAGTAATTTTGGTAACGCCTATTGACAGCGCCGCTCCCAAGGGACGCTTAATTCTGCCCCAGCAGCAGGTACTGCGTAATGTGATAGATAATAACGCAGTTGCTTTGGTCGTGCAGGAAACTGAATTGGCACAAGCGCTGTTAAAGCTGGCTGAACCGCCACGCCTGATTATTACGGACAGTCAAGCCTTCGCTAAGGTAAGCCAAATAGTGCCGCCGTCCATTCCCCTTACCTCTTTTTCCATTTTGATGGCGCGCTATAAGGGAACATTATACAACGCAGTGAAATCGGTACGCACTTTGGACGAAATTAAAGACGGTGATAAGATTCTCATCAGCGAAGGCTGTACCCATCACCGTCAATGTCAGGATATTGGCACCGTGAAGCTGCCTAACTGGATTCGCAGCTATACTCATGCCGAGCCGGAATTTTACTTTACCAGCGGTACAGAATTTCCTACTGATTTGAGCGCTTATAAGCTTATTATTCATTGCGGCGCCTGTATGCTTAATGAAAAGGAAATGCTCCACCGCAATAAAACAGCAGCTGAACAAAATATCCCTATGACTAATTACGGCATAGCCATTGCTTATATGCACGGAATTTTAAAGCGTACAGTTTCTCCTTTGCCGGAAATCGCTAAGCTGTTGGAATAATTTTGTTCCAATAACTCGAAAAAGAAATTTATGAGCAAAAATTATCAAGCCTCTGCTGAAAAAGCAGGGACATTTTTGTGCGAATTCTAAATTCTTTTTCCCATTATATTATCCGTAAAAAAACAGCCTAACAAATTCTTTAGAAAATAGAAAATCGTTAGACTGTTTTATTTTTATGGATTTGTCAAAAACTTGCAGTATAGCTCTGCTTATAAAGCCATCTTGCTAGCTATTATTTAAAATAGTTTACACCGCTTTGGAAAATCTTTTGATCCTTATCACCGGCAATGTTACGGAACAGACCGGGAGCAAAGCGCTCGCTATGTCCCATTTTGCCCAAAATACGTCCATCAGGACTAGTAATACCTTCAATAGCATACAAGCTGCCATTGGGATTGTAAGGTGTATTCATAGTAGGAATGCCCTGAGCATTTACATATTGGGTTGCTACCTGCCCATTGGCAAACAACGCTTTAATAACTGCTTCCGGCGCATAGAAACGACCTTCGCCGTGAGAAACTGCCACAGCATGCTCCTCTCCCGGTTGGCACATAGTGAACCAAGGAGATTTATTGGAAACAACTCTCGTAGTAACGATTTGAGAAATATGACGGCCAATGTTATTAAAGGTTAAAGTTGGAGATTCACTGGCCAAATCGCGAATTTCACCGTAAGGGACTAAACCAAGCTTAATAAGTGCCTGAAAACCGTTACAAATACCCAGCATTAAGCCGTCGCGGTTCTCTAACAAATCGCTGATTGCTTCTTTAATGCGCGGATTGCGGAACATAGTAGCAATAAACTTACCGCTGCCGTCAGGTTCATCACCTGCGCTGAAACCGCCGGGAATCATTACAATTTGCGAATTATTGATATATTTAACCATTGCTTCCACTGATTCTTCAATAGCAGCAGCTGTCAGGTTACGCACAATAAAGGTATTGGCTTCTGCACCAGCTACTTCAAATGCACGAGCGCTGTCATATTCGCAGTTGTTTCCAGGGAAAACAGGAATAAATACGCGCGGTTTAGCAATATTTACAGGCGCAGTCAAAGGCAAATCAGCTTTGTAAAGTGGCATATTTATGTCCGCAGGCTCTTCTACCTTAGGCAGGCTGTCAGGGAAAATTTTCTGCAAAGGCTCACGATAAGCGTTCAAAATCTTATCGGCAGCAATTACAGTATCGTTGATAGCAATACCTGCTGTAGCTGTAGTATGACCAAGCACTAAATAGTCTAACCCTGCAAAAATTTCTTCCGGATCAGTGCCGGCAGCCAGCTCTAATACCATGCCGCCAGGCTGTAAGGTAAAGAGGCTTTCCGGGTCATGAAAAGGTTTAATAAACTCAAAGCCCAGCTCGTTGCCCATCGCCATGGTGGTAACAAGAGCAGCGATACCGCCCTCTTTAACGGCAGCGGCAGCTTTAATTTTACCGGCTGCCATAGCATTATGTACGGCGGAGAGATTTTTGCGTAATACGTCAAAGTCCAAAACCTCGGCATTATCACGTGGACAGGATAAGAAAATTACTTCATTACCTGCTTCTTTAAACTCGGCGCTGACTGCTTTATCGCCGTCAATTACGCCCACAGCGAAAGAAACCAATGTCGGTGGAACGGTTTTATCCATAAAGGTGCCGCTCATAGAGTCCTTCCCGCCAATGGCAGGCAGTTCCAGCGCGTCCAAAGCAGTAAAGGCGCCTAATAACGCACTAAAGGGTTGTCCCCAGCTATTAGAGTCATGAAGCTTGGGGAAATATTCCTGTAAGGTTAAACGCAGCTTAGCATAATCTGCACCCAAAGCTACCGCCCTCGCAACGGATTCTGTTACAGCATACATAGCGCCGTGGAACGGACTCCAGCAGGCAACATTAGGATTATAACCGCAGGCCATCACAGAAGCAGCGGCAGTATTACCATGCAATACAGGAATTCTTCCTACCATGCCCTCGCTGGGAGTAAGCTGAGTTTTGCCGCCAAAAGGCATCATAACAGTGCCGCGGCCAATAGTGCTGTCAAAACGCTCGGACAAGCCTTTTTCACTGCAAACATTCAAACGGCTCATATTTGCCAGCCAAGCAGCCTCTAAATCAGCAGCTTCGGCAACTTCTGCCGGAACCTGTTCAAAAACATTGTCAGCTTGCTCTTCATTTACAGTAACATTAGTGTGCTGAGCAACGCCGTTAGTATCTAAGAATGCGCGGGAAAGGTCAACAATTTTATCACCGCGCCAGAACATTACCAAACGCGGTTCTTCAGTAACTTCGGCTACTACGGTAGCCTCTAAATTTTCTTCATCAGCGTATTTTATAAAAGCGTCACGGTTTTCTGCTTCAATCACTACTGCCATACGCTCTTGAGATTCGGAAATAGCCAGCTCGGTACCGTCCAAGCCTTCATATTTCTTCGGAACTTTATCCAAATCAATAATCAAGCCGTCAGTTAATTCACCAATGGCAACAGATACACCTCCAGCACCAAAGTCATTGCAGCGCTTAATCATAGCCGTTACGGCAGGATTGCGGAACAAGCGTTGAATTTTGCGTTCGGTAGGCGGATTACCCTTTTGCACTTCAGCGCCGCAACTCATCAAGGAATCAATAGTATGCTCCTTAGAAGAACCTGTTGCACCGCCGCAGCCGTCGCGTCCGGTTTTACCGCCTAAGAGAACTACAATATCACCGGCAGCAGGACGTTCACGTCGAACAGCGCTGCGGGGAGCTGCACCCATAACGCCGCCGATTTCCATACGTTTTGCTACGAATTTATCGTGATAATATTCTTGAACATGACCGGTTGCCAAGCCAATTTGGTTGCCGTAAGAGCTGTAGCCTGCTGCTGCGCCGATAGTAATTTTGCGTTGGGGCAGCTTGCCGGGCAGAGTTTCACTGACGGGAGTACGCGGGTCTGCGCAGCCTGTTACGCGCATAGCCTGATATACATAGGAACGTCCGGAAAGCGGGTCGCGGATTGCGCCGCCCAAGCAGGTAGCAGCGCCGCCGAAAGGCTCGATTTCGGTAGGATGGTTGTGGGTTTCGTTTTTAAACATTACCAACCAATCCTCTGTTTTTCCGTCTATTTCAATAGGTACAACAATGGAGCAGGCATTGATTTCTTCGGATTGATCCAAATCCTCCAGCTTGCCCTCCTTGCGCAGCTTTTTCATACCGATGACAGCAATATCCATCAAGGTTACAGGACGCTCGGTATTTTCGCCGTACACCTCGTCGCGGGCAGCCATATATTTGTCATAAGCTTCCTGGACAGGCTTGGTAAAGGTGCCGGGAACAATGTCCACATCCTCAATTTGCGTCATAAAGGTAGTGTGACGGCAGTGGTCGGACCAATAGGTATCCAGTACGCGAATTTCCGTAATAGTCGGTTCACGGTGTTCCTCGTTAAAATATTTTTGGCACCACAGCAAATCCTCCAGGCTCATAGCCAAGCCCATGGATTGGCGCAGTTCCTCTGCTTCCTCTTTAGTCATAGTCAAAAAGCCGCTGACATTTTTAACCTTTTCCGGCTCCTCGCAAGTGCTGATAAGCGTTTCCGGTTTAGCCTGTTCGGCTTCTCTTGCTTCAACAGGGTTAATGCAATATGCTTTAATTTTTGCCACGTCTTCGTTAGTCAGCTTGCCTGCGAGAATATAAACCTTAGCGGCAGCTACCATAGGACGTTCTTTTTGCGTAATAAGCTGAATACATTGTTCGGCAAAATCCTCACGCTGGTCATATTGACCCGGCAGCAGCTCTACCGCAAAAGCCTGCTCGCATTCAGCTAACTCCAAGCTTTCTTCCACTACCGTATCAACGGGAGGTTCAGAAAGCACCAAAGCCTTAGCCATAGCAAATTCTTCATCGCTTAAACCCATCACATCATAACGATTAACGATGCGGATATTTTCCAAAGCAGCCATACCCAAATTATTGCGTAAATCTGTCAGCAATCCATGAGCTTCAACTGCAAAGGCATCCTTTTTTTCTACATAAATTCTTCTGATATTACTCATATACACAGCCTCCAATCTAATATTTCGAGGTGATTACATACAGTTTCGTATATATTTTAACACATTTCGCCTATTTGTCCAATATCCCGGCACAGAATATTCGCCTTAAATCGAACGCTTTTTGTAAAGTTGGTAAAAATAATTCGTAAAAAAGCTGTGCCCTCACAAGGAGAACACAGCTCGTAAATTTTAAAATTGTTGATAAATACCGGCTGCTCTTTTTTTCGCAGCAGTTTTGGAAATATATGTTCCACGCACTACCGTAAAGCCTTTTTTTGCCAACAGGCTTTCAATATATGCCAAATGCGGACAAGGCGCTTTATGATAATTGTCGCTGACCATGCAGCTGGATAAATGAATTATTACCTCAAAGCCATCCTCTTGAAAGCGGCGCAATCTTTTACGCAAATTTTCCAGCTTTACAGAAAGTCCGGTGCCACAGCAACCGCCGCAGGTAAAGGACATATAGCGGGTATCTGCTTCATAGCCTGTAAATTTTCCTTCCCTACTGTAAAAAGCATGGGTGCAGTTATAGCCGCAGCAACGTTTTTGTACTTGCTCGCATTGAATAATTACAACCAGCTTGCTCATTTCATCATACCATATTCCTTAAGAATAGCATCCAGCTTAGCTTCGCAGTCAGCGCACAAGGGTGTCAGCGGCAAACGCGGAGCGCCTGCATTGATACCCGTAACCTTGGTAACGGCAGCCTTAATAGGAATAGGATTGCTTTCCATAAACATAGCTTTAGCCAACGGTACCATTTTTTTATTCAGCTCTGCCGCATCCTGAACACGACCTTCGCTGTATGCCTGCATTACATCTTGTAAAATTTGGCCGTTGCAGTTGGCCAATACGGAAATCAGTCCCACAGCGCCTACAGACATAAAGGGCAGAATCAAGCCGTCATCGCCGCTATAAATGGAAATTCTTTCGGGCAGCACTCTGTATAAATCGGCGGTTTGCGCAACGCTGCCGGCGGCTTCTTTAATAGCCACGATATTATCAAATTCTTTAGCTAAGCGGGCAACAGTTGCCGGAGCAATGTTAGAACCGGTACGACCGGGAACATTATAAACAATAATAGGCAGCTTAGTAGCCTTGGCCACAGCGGCGAAATGTTGATAATAGCCTTCTTGGGTAGGTTTATTGTAGTAAGGACCAACTACCAGCAAGCCATCCACGCCGCAGGCTTCCATTTTTTTCACCAGCTCAATAGTGCTGGCAGTACAGTTAGTTCCTGCACCGGCAACAATAGGAGCACGTCCATTAATATGCTTAACGATAGTCTCCATGAATTTGATTTTTTCATCCATATCCATGGTCGCAGCTTCGCCGGTAGAGCCTTCGATTACCAGTCCGTCAGTACCGTTAGCCAGCAGCCAATCTGCAAGCTGACAGCCCGCTTCATAATTTACACTGCCGTCTGCGTTAAAAGGAGTTACCATCGCTGTTAATAATCTACCAAAATACGGTTTCTTCATAAAACTTTACACCTCATTTTATTTATATATTCTAAATTGCAATAAGAAGTTGCACACTTTTTGAAAATTAAGATGCATAGATCTTATCCAACTCAAAGTCAAACAGTTCATCTGGAGTTTTATATCCCAGAATCTTCCTTGGAAGTGAATT